>Ga0208487_1000001_pt1 | contig 138718 bp, 208 predicted proteins | sample LakMenEpi21Sep12_FD_150723 | JGI IMG/M metagenome (GOLD analysis project Ga0208487, IMG submission 150723) | Freshwater microbial communities from Lake Mendota, WI - 21SEP2012 deep hole epilimnion (SPAdes) | ecosystem: Environmental > Aquatic > Freshwater > Lake > Epilimnion/Euphotic zone ...
ACTGTAGGAAATGCATGTACTAGTAATACTGGATCAACTGTATATTATACAGGATCTTTCGAAATAGGAACTACATTATATACTGATGCTGATTTAACTGCTGTTGTTTCTGATGGATATTATAGAAGTGGAAGTACAGTATATCTAGTATCTAGTGGAGTTATTCAATCTTCTTCAACTTGTCCAAATTCAATTTATTTGTATTTCGGATCTACTGTAGGAACTTCGTGTACTAGTAATACTGGATCAACTGTATATTATACAGGATCTCTCGGAATAGGAACTGTATTATATACAGATGCTGATTTAACTAATGTTGTTTCTGATGGGTATTATAATTATTACGGAACGGTATTTCTAGTATCTAGTGGGGTTATTCAATCTTCTTCAACTTGTCCAAATTCGATTACTTTATTTTTTGGATCTACTGCACAAATTTCGTGTGTTAGTGGTACTGGTACGACTGTATATTATACAGGATCTCTCGGAATAGGAACTATATTATATAGTGATATCGATTTAACCATAACCGTCCCCGATGGATATTATGAAAACGGAAGCACAGTATATCTAACAAACGGTGGAGTTATTCAATCTTCTTCAACTTGTCCAAATTCGGATACTTTATTATATAATTTAGATAATTCTTGTTCTACTGGAACATCATCTATATTATATTATGCTGCTACTCTTGCTGTAGGAACTTTTGTATATAGCAATTTTGATAGAACCATACCAGCAGCTGATGGTTATTATAGAGAAAATATAAATGTTGTTTATGTTGTTTTAAACGGAGTGATAACCAGCATTACAAAATGCAACTATCAAACCAGCACAACATCCACAACACTACCACCAACGCAACGCTGCCCTGGCAGAGCTATAGTTATACAAATTTGCAATAGCAATGCTGCAAAAGATGATAATTTTGATATTTATGTAAATGGATATTATCTAGGTGGGCTTGATTTAAATTCAAATGCTCAAGTGGGTTCTATATTTATAGGATCTGATATTCCAAATTTAACAATAGTAAATCAAGATTTTGCCTGTCCATTAAACCAAATGGTAGAATATAGATTTAATGAAAATATATTAAATCTAGGAAATAACAATAACCTGTATATGAAAAATACGCAGGTTAATTTTAATGGCAATTTTGGAACAGTACAAATTAGAGCTTATGATATTATTGGAACTCTTTTGTTAAATCCAACTGTTATAGCAGATTTAACATATAGTGGAAGCAATGGTTCTGATTTTCTTTTTGAAAATGTTGATATTTTTTGCCCCACCACAACAACCACAACATCAGCTCCTACTACTACCACTACTAGCACCACAACACTTGCTCCTGTCACCACTACTACTACCACTACCACTTCACCACCAACCACTACATTACCGCCATGTCCTGTTCATACATCGCAACCCCCGCCATTTATCAATACTCCAAAAGGAATAGAATTAGAATCTATAATTTCTACAAATTCTCCCAGAAATATAACATTAGTTGAATCTTCAGATCCTTTAACTTCTGATATTATTTTAACAACTACCACAACTACTACCACAACTACCACAACCACGACTACAACTACAATATATCCAACAACAATATTAAATTGTAACCCATATTGCAATAAATTGGGCTATTAATAAATATGTCAATATGAGAAAATTGACCATTGGAATGGCGACTTATGATGATTATGATGGTGTTTATTTTACAATTCAATCAATTAGAATGTATCATAAAGAAGTTTTAAATGATATTGAATTTGTAATAATCGATAATAATCCATCTGGAAATCATGCAAAACCAATCAGAGAATTGACTGATTGGATAAAAGAACCAGTTCAATACTTTCCATTTACTAAATTTAAATCAACCACTGTAAAAAATAAAGTATTTGAAATAGCTGACACACCATATGTGATGTGTATTGATAGTCATGTATTATTAGAACCAGGAAGTTTAAAAAAATTAATAGATTTTTATGATTCTGGTCTTGATAATGGCAATTTATTACAAGGTCCGCTTATATACGATGACTTATCAAACATCTCAACACACTTTGATTTAAAATGGAGCGGTCACATGTGGGGTACATGGGCTACTGATGATAAAGGAAAAGACATAGATTCGCCACCATTTGAAATTCCAGCACAAGGAATGGGTTTGTTTTCATGCAGAAAAAATTCTTGGTTGGGATTTAATAAAGAATTTCGTGGATTTGGCGGAGAAGAAGGATACATTCATGAAAAATACAGAAAAAACGGTAAACAAACGTTATGTTTACCGTTTTTGAAATGGCTCCATAGATTTGGTAGACCATCAGGAGTTCCTTATGTTAATGATCTAAAAGATCGTTTTAGAAATTACATGATTGGATTTATTGAACTTGATTTAGATACAACAGAACTTAAAAATCATTTTAGTCAAGCTTTATCTAAACAAGATATTGAAGCTATAGAGCAAGAAAGCATTCTTTTAAATAAAGAATTGGATAAAATTATAAATCCAACCAAAACTATAAAATGCATTGATGTTTGCTGTCAAGACAAAACACCCAATTCAATTTCTGTGTTAACATCATGAAGCATTGCTGGATAGCGTTCTTCGATATAATGTTCAATAGCCACTGGTTTTAAAAAATTATCAACATCCAGCTTTAATTCTTCGGCTTTTCCTTGAATAAACTCAAGGGCTTCGATTAAACACGCCCATCTAGCGAAAGAAACGCTGCTCATTTGTTCAACTGTACCATTTGCTCGTTCGATTATTACTTTGTTCATGCCAGAATATTATTCTAGTTTTTTATTAATCAAATTTTCAAAAATTGTATTATTATCAGCTGGTTGAGCAACCAATATACTGTCATAACTTATAAAAATCTTATATTTTTCTTTACAATTTTTACATTCTGTTAAGTTTTCAGAATTTGGAAGAAGGATTCCTTGAAATAAATCACCACCACAATTACAAGGTATGTTTACAAACTGTTCATCTAATAATCTTTCATACTCTTGAATAACTTCATCTTTTTCATTTATCAATTCTAACAATTCCTCTGAATTTACATCATTGTTGTTGGAATTTTTGGTATTTTTAGTGAGATTTATTATAAAATGGATACCCGTTAGTAAAAAAATCAAAGAAATTAAAATAAAAAAAGAACTTTGGAATGGAATAGATAAAAAACTCAACCCATATGAAAATGCAGTTGTGAATATCAGACCAATACCAAAGACGAAAGAATGAAATTTAATATTACTTGTCATCAACATCCATTTTACCACCTATAGTGTGCTTGTCAAGGATATTATCAACGTTTTTAAAAAGATACATCACCAATTTGTCCATATTATTTTTTAAATTAGCCAATTCTTTTTTATCCTTGATATTATTAGATTCTAACAATGGTTCTATAATTTTTGATGCTTTTATAGCATTTTCTACTATCGTTGCGAAACAAATTGGCAATTCTCTCAACTCATAAGGTAATAAATCTGGTGATTTATGTGTTTCTTTCTCTTCTTTTTTACGTTCTTTGAAATTTCTACTATCATTAAAATCAAAATTGATATTTGCCGATAAAAAACCAGTAGCGTATGGAGAATCTTTGCTTCGCATATTATTATTTATCAAATAAATACTAAATATGAATATGAGCAATTTATACGCTAAGAGATTCAAAATGATGTTAGAAGCTGATGAAGACATTTCATTAGAAAGAGACGCTATGGAAGCTTCATTGGATGATAATACAGACCCAGCTCAATTCGATGCTAATATTGATGATATGGTGCAAGCGCAAACTGACATAGATGATGGCATTTCAAAAAGAAATGAGCAAATAGTAACTGAATTGCAAGGTTGGATTGATAATATTGATTCATTTTTGAAAATTCTTAATAGTGGAGATGGTGCAAGTATGCAATCCAGACTTGCAAATGCTGAACCCGACACTATTTTTGATAAAATGAAGCAGTCCCAACAAACTAAAATATCCAGAGTTGCATCAGACTTAGCTTCTCTTCATCAGGCATTCCTTGGATTTATGGCACAGACCAAAAATCCAAAATATAAATATGTTTAAATTTTATTAAACAATAATTTAAATTTTAAAATAGCCGATGGTCCACATTGGCTATTTTTTTTGATAAAGTCTATAGGAACTTGATCTATTTTCTTATCAATACACAATTCATTGAAATCTTTAAACTGTTTATACTTCTCAGGCCAAATAAACACACATTCATCTTGTTCTAATAACACTATACTCTTTTTTCTTGCGGTTTCATCAATCCATTGATTGTCCAACACCCAAATCTTATTAAAGAACTTAAGTTCTTCCAATTGTTCCAACTGAATCGTTGTAAACTTGTGATACCCCTCGTTGATACCCGCTACAGCTACTCCATTACGCACAAAACAGGCATCCAGCGGTCCTTCGAATATAAATACATCATCTAGTGAAGGATCTACCCTTTCTATCCCAAAAATTGATTTATCGGAGTTAATTTTTGATAAATAATTTGGTTTTTCATCCCATTTAACAAGTTTTCTGGTCTGATAATGAATAAATTTACCAGAAGTATCTAAAAATGGTATAACTAATCTATTTTTATGATTAAAATCATTTAAAGATATATAAAATGCGCCTGGTTTATTGATTGCGGTGTCTAATCTACGAGATTTTAAATAATCTAAAGCAGTTTGAACTATATTATTATCTTTATAATACTCTAATTGAATAGAATCGAATAAATTAATGCAATCATCTGGTAAAGATGGGCTTTTTTTAACTTTAACAGAGTCATTTATTGACATCACATCCAATAAATCATAAGAATCATCTGATATTTCACGACAAATTTCATCATAATTCATCCCAGAAACACGCATAATCCATTTTAAAGGATTACTACTCCATCCACAGTTATGGCAATATATTAAATTATTTTCTGGTATATAAAAACAACGTTTCTTTTTTCCAAAACTTTTACCTTCTTTGCATATTGGGCAAGAACACTGATATGTATCATTGAATCTATTATGTTTTGGATAAAATCCCAACTCAAAAAACTTAGCTATTACATAATCAGTAGGTAATTCTTCAATTTTTTTCGTTTTCTTCGTGTTGAGCCCTCGCAATATTGCGGACAAATTTTGGGAGTCTTTCAACATACTCAATTATACCTTCGTTTAAAGCAAAGTCAAACTTATCTAATGGTACTTTTCTATTTTCCATCAGCGGAGATGCTAAAAAATCATAATCATCTTCATTTTTTGATATCAAAATAAACATTTGACCAGCATAATCACCAGTTTGGACTGCGTATACATCTCCAAATCTTGGACCTTTTTTAAAAAAGTTAAACATAATCAACCATCCATTATTTTTCTGTTCATAAAATCTCCAAATTCTTCTATGAATGCATTGTCCAAAGCTGATTTATCCAGCTTTGTTTTGCTCATAGTGAGCCTAACTGGATTTCCATCTATATCATAACCTATCAACTTAAAACAAGTTAAAAATTCACTCAGCGATGCTGTAATGGCTTGATTTAATATTACTTTAGATGGTTTTTTTCTATCATCTTTTAATTTTATTTTTAATGAATCTATTAAAAGTTTTTTAATTTCATCATCTGAATAATTGTCATCCCCATTATCCATATAATTATTTAATCTCACACAATATTAAATTGAAGATTCTTCTTTTTTAAAATATGTGTGATTATCGTACTTCTGAGGAACCATTTTTTCCAACAGTGTAGTGATTATAATTTCCATTGAACTGGTTTTTAAATTATAATTCTTTGGAAAGAACGATCCACCATCGTTTATTTCAAACATGAGGTCTCCTTTAAATTCTTTATTTTGATAACATGTTATCATGACGCTTCTTCCGCCAGGATCTATCATAACACTCCATTTTCTAGGATCTTGCTGTCCATAATCTTTAAATAATTTAATTGCAATGAATCCCGAATCGCGGAGTCTTTTTAAGAAATAACTAAAGGTTGATATTTTATTTTTATTATTCATTTTACTAAACTTGATATAATATAATTTAGATAAACTTTTTCAAAATTCAAGTTTATATTAGCAACTCCAAACTTTGTATTGATTTTAAAATTAAAATCATTATCTTCTATGAAAGTTAAAAGACGTAAATTATCTAAATTTATAATAAAATCAGATAATTCAAAATCTACATTTCCAGATGTTATACATATGACATCACTATTTGATGATGTTTTGTCTTGCAAACTCCAATATAATTGACCATCATTTGTATATATGTATAGTTTATTAGAATCTGAAAATGCAGAATTTGTCTTTAACAAATTCTTTATAAAATTTTTAGAAACATTAAATTCTATATCATAAGATATGCTTTTAATTTTCTCCAAACTCATTTTTGTTTTTGCAATGAGTCCATCTTCATATAGATGATATTTAAATTTTATCTTATTGCCTCTGTATTCTAAATTATTATTGTTTAAAATTAAAGTGATATCATCCGAACCATCGCACATTTTTAAAGCGCTTGATAGTTTAGAAACTGATGGGATGTTTAATACTTTTTCCTCTTCAAAATCGATTTCTGTTCTTCCCCACAATATTAAAGATGCATCTTCACTGTTTGATATAAAATAAATTTCGCCATCCTTAATATTAAGAATGGCGGTATCATTTATTTTAGATAATGATTCTAATAAAAAGAGAAAGTTACTTTTATTAAGAGTTATCTTCTGATTCATGTTGTATTAATGTGAGTAATTTATCAATTTTTTTATTTAAATCTTCTAATATTTTATTCTGTTTTCTTAACAATTCATTCGTCACTTCTTGTTCAGATTTATTGAACTTTAATTCTAATTGATTCTCATCAACTGTAGATTGTGGTTGAATTTGAACTGGTTGTGGTGTTTGAGGCATCACAGGTTGATATGTTTGAGCAATTTCAATAGACTGAGGTGATATTACTGGCGGTTGACGCACTTGAGAGGATCTAAAATCTCTCTCAAGTGCAGTTTTAATACCGCTAGATATCCCGCCATCCCTCATGCCATCAACTTTCGGTTGCTGATCATTGAAATACATTGAGTCTATATCCTTACCCAATGCAAACATTGGACCAGCAAATTCAATCAATGCTTGTTTTTCTTCGGGAGTCAACATATTCAGCTATCGAGTTGATCTAACAATGCATCGATTTCATCATCGACATCTTCGATTTGTGGTTTGGCTTTTTTAACTTCTTTCTTTGCAGGGAAATCAAAAGGGATTTCATCTTCTTCATCTTCTTGATCATATTTCGATGCTGTAGATTTAGCTACAACTGATGATGGTTTTGATTTTTCAACATCTGAAGATTTCCCAAAGAAATGAGTGTTTAAAATTTCTTCAAGCTCGTCAAATGTTTTAACTGGATAAATCTGTTCAAGATCGTGAACCTTTGAATAGATATCTTCAATTTCTTCATCATCAAGATTTAGAACTGGCTTGTTATAAAAGCCAGAAGATTCAAATGTGGTATAATCACCACGACCTTCTGCTTTGATCTTCAAATTAGCACCTTCTGGACCAAGATCAAAGATACGAGCGCCAAACTCATCAGCACCATCGCCAGTAAGAGCGTCATCAATAATCTTCTTAATTTGTGGTCCAATCTTCAGAACTTTAACAGTCCCATTGTTTTCTGGATTTGATGGATCATCAATAACATAAATATTAACAAACCAATTTTCCTTACGACGAATGATTTTACCAAGTTCTTTTTCTGATTGATCTTCAGATTTAATAAGTTTCCAAAACGTTTCGGTAATTGGATCACGATCATTAAATGTTTGAAGAGATAGTGTTGAAATATAACTACCAGTCACCTTGCTTTTCCAACCATGAGTATAGTGGTGGAAAAATGTCTTCTCTGGATCATCCAAATTTGGAATAAGACGAACGGTATATGTCTTCCCAGCAGGAAACTTCATTACGTTCGCAAATGCACTGCTTCCAGATGATTCATTTGTTTTATTAAGAGCATCTTTGATTTTTTCAAACATGCTTGCATTGAATTTAGTTTTTGTCGTTTTCATAGATAATTATTGTTTAATTTTTTTAATGATTTTAATTGTTAATGTTATTATTATTAATGCTAATATTGATATACCGATCAAAGTTAGGATTAAGAATAATATCGGTGACATCACCCACATCCAACTTATATTAAGGATACCAACTAATTTTAGAAAAGCAAGTGCGAATGTCAAATATATAGAAACTTTAAATATTGTCATGTTTGTTTAATGTTTGTTTTATTTTTTCTATTGCTTGTTTTCCAAAAACTTTCATTTTCTTAGAAGACTGATATTTATTTCTTGTAACTTGGAAGGTTTTCCAAAAATCTCCAAAAGCAAAATTCAGTATGTCTGAATCTACATCAATATTTGAAAATGTCAAGGCGTGTAAAGTGTAATAATTTATTTTGTGAGATTTCAAATGATCTATGAAAGATGGTAAGGTTCCTGTAGAATATGTTTTATATTTTTCCAAAGAAATATCACAGTCTTTACAGAACTTCAATATAAATTTTAAAGAATTTGAAAATCTCACCAATGATTCTGAAGAATCTGGATCTTCAGAATTCAAAATTTTCATATAATTAGTATAACAAGTGATCGCCTTTAATGTAGTATAGTATTCCAAAGGAAAATAAGTTTCATCTGGATATATTTTATAAGGAGCAATAAAGAAATAATCAACAACCACAGTTTTATTAGAATTTAAAAATTTTTCTATTTTTTGTAAAACTATAAGTTTACTCTCTTCTAAATTATCAAAGTTTTGTTTTTGTTTAAATGGTAAATTTTTTACTTTTCTAGATATAGCCAAGTGGCAATTATAAATGCGCTTTTGATTATCGTTTAGTTTTAGCATTTTTTTTATTTTTATTACAACTGTTTAGATATTTTGTAACATACTTGCTCTTTACAAGACTTGGATCGAATTCCAAAAACAGTTTAACAACTTCATAGTCAGTGTCAATAGATAAAATGTCTTTAAGTAAATTTTTCATTTTTTCATTTTGTAATGTGAAAACGAAGACGTTCTGAACTGACATTTTCTTACCTTGAATATTCATAATGAACGTGCAGTAACACATAAACAAATGCATTTGTTCATTTTCAATGAGTGTGGTGTACGGGGGAGCTATCATAATTCAATTAATGTTGTTGTAAAATCTAAAAATTTTTGAGTAAGTTTCCCACCAGAAGAATTCACACTTCCTCCTCCGTTGCAAAGATTCTCTGCCATGAATTTTATATCAGCTGATGAGTTTCTTTTCTTTCTAAAAGAAACAAACTGAGTATTAACATTTACTATGATTGCAATTTCATAATCATAATTATCTAATAACGAATTGGCTATTTCATTAGCGCTTCCTTTAGCAAAGGTAGCAATTACACTGTGACCTTTGTACTCTCCTTGATATAAAAATAAATTCTCAAGTTCAGAATTTAAATCTTTATAAAATGATGATGATAATCTTAATTCAGATTCTGACAACTCTTGATAACCAGACCAGAACTTGTTTACAAAGTTATAAAATCTATTATTTCCGCTCTTTCTAAAAAGACCATTTAATATTTTAGCCTCTCTTGTTTTTAATTCATAACTATTGTAATCATCTACATAAACTATTAATTTTTTAAGGTCTGATGAAAATTCAAATTTATCTTTAAATTTTTTGTATAATAGTTTCGTACATGATGTTGTATCGTCATCTATCAATGTAGAATCATACACCTTTATATTTTCTTTTTTATCAGAAATAATAATAACTTTTTTATCATCAATTTTATTAATGGTATTTTGATCTAATGGAATTCCAACTATGAATATTTTATCATATTTATTCGAATTCTCATTGAACCATTCTGTGTATTTCTTTTCAAAGTCTCCGAAAAATACACATTGATAATCAAAATTGGATTTAGCAAACGCATTACCCAAAATAATAGTAGATGCAACTCCATCTAAATCACAGTTTGTCCATAAAAATACATTCATGTATTATATGATTTAATTTAATTTGCAAATTTTTCAAGTAATGAAAGATCTTCTTCGTTGATCATTTCTTCTTCTTCATCAGATTGAACGATACTCAATGTAGAATAATCAATTTTCATGGGTTGAACCATTCCTCTCGGACCGTATCTATTTTTCATCATGCCCAATCTAATCAATCCCAATTCTTGATCTTCTTCATTTTGGAAAATAGATACAATAACATCAGCGGTGGCTGCTAATCCTACAGATTCTGAAATTGTAGCCAAATCTGGATTGTCAGTATTGAAACCTGACTTGTTAAGCTGTGTAGCACTAATAATAGGACATTTAAATATATAACTCATAGCACGAACCTGCTCACATATGTATTTCACACGTTCATAAGAATTAGAACCTATAGTGGAATGAAGCAAGTTAACATAATCTATAACAATAGCATCTACTTTCTCGCCAGAATCTTGGAATTTTTTGACAAATGCTGTGAGTTGTTTCGGAGTAACTGTACTAGGAGGAAATTCTTTAATAAAAATTTTACTCTTTGGAAATTTCTCTTTCTCAGATTTCAAAAAATGCTGTAAAGATTTACAAGAAGATTGAAATTCTTTAAGTGGAATTTTTGTTATATTTGAACATATTCTTTTTGCATATAACATTTCACTCATTTCAAGTGAAATGACAAGAACTGTTTTATTTTGTTTAGCAATGTTTGCTGCTATATTACCAAGAAATATACTCTTGCCGATGTTTGTCTGTCCAGCGAAAATATATAATGATTTCCCATCTTCTCTAAATCCTCCACCCAATGCATTATCTAACCACTCCCACTTTGATGGAATTGTTTTTTCAATATTTGTAATATCGTCAATGATACGATCAGAATCTGAGAATATTTCTAATCCATTGTCAGTTACTAATTTAATATTGCATGATTTTTCAAACTGCTCAAGTATATTTGATGTGTCTACAACACCATCAGATACATCATTTGCAACTTTTAATAAAGTGTGATATACACTCTTCTCTTTTAAGAAAATTTCAGTGTTTTCATATAGTTCATCAATATCTAAATTTTTATCTAGATCTTTAAAAGATGCTATGAGTTGTTTAAATCCTTCTTTCAGAGAATCTTCAACTAAGTATGACTTAATTTCCGTCATACTTGGCAATTTTTGCCTTTTATCGTAAAAATTTCTAACTATTTCAAAATATTTCGAAATTCTTTTGTCTTCAAAATATTCGGGATTTATATAATCTGCAATTGCATTTAAATAAGTTGCATCAATTAAGCATTGTCTCGCTAATATTTTTTCAAAATGTTCTAAATCAAGATTCATATTTGTTCAAAAACCACTTTTCGGCTGCTTTCCACTCATCTGTAAACTCTTTTAATCCTGGAGATTCATGATTTATATAGATATCTCCAACACCAACCTTATGACCCATATTATGGCAATTTAAAGAAAAGTCAAGATCATAAAAATGAGCCTTCGCTGGATTTGTAATATCAAATCTTGCAGTTTCAATCACTTTACGATTCATTGCCATGAAAACACCATCCAACATAACCACTCTATGTGGATATGGTCCAAAACTTGTCATATTTTTAATCGTTTCGTTTCCATGCGCTACCGCACCATGGAGATTTCCTCCTCCAAACCCACCGCCCATGATGTGCCATAATGCTGGACTTTTTAAGTTTATTTGAGATGTTCCAGCCACTCCAATCAAATCATATTTTTCAAATAATTTTATTAGTTTTGGAGTGGGGTCATATTCTAACCAAATATCATCATGAGCTAATACCAAAGCGTCCCAATCTTCTTCTAATGCCTTATCTATGGCTTTATTATACGCCTTTGGTAATCCTTCACTATTGTTTAAATCAAAAGCTATATTTATATCTAAATTTATTTCTTTTATGCTTTTTAATAAAGCGGTATCTTTAGGGTCGGTTTTTCTTGTCGCTGAAAAGAACGCAATTCTCATATTTAAACGATATCAGATCTATTTAATTTGTCAATTTGCTAAATATATTCATGAATTTGTTTAATTTTGAATATTTTACAGAAAGAGCTGAAATATTGACTGAAATGGCAAGACCATTTGTATTGTTTGGTGCTGGAACACCAGCTAATGTGAAATATAAAGAATTAATGAATCAATTAGTTCAAGAATATCCAGGAAAACCTCCCACATCATATAGAATAACATTAGATAAGTATTTTCTAGACAAATTTAATGAAAAGTTTGAAATTTATAAATTTTCAAAGCAAGATTTATCAGATTATATAGAATCTAATTTAAGAAATATAGCTTCCGTAATGTTTGATGATGAAAATGCTTTAGATTTGACCGATGAAGAGATGCAAAGCTTTGAATTGAATTCAGATTCATCATTGGAAGGTGATATTTTATATCATTTTGAAAAGAAATTGGATAAAAATGATTATAAAGCATTTAATAAGAATTTTTCAACTATGGTTAGAAACAACAATAAGTTGAAAATGTCTTTAAAAATGATCAAATCATTGATTGCAGAAGATGAAAATGAATATGTGTTGAGTGGAAATGAAATTGTCAGGTATGAATCCGACGGTTTAAGTGATGCATCTGCATCCAGATCTACTTTAGAAAAAGTTTCAAGTGAAAATAAAGAACAATTTAATAATTCCGATTTTATAAACTCACTAAATTCAGAAGAGGCAATTTCTTATGCTGAAACCGCTTCAGAAAGATCAATAAGATCCAAGGGAATGGAAAAAGCCAGAGTGGAAACCACTGGTATAAAATTTAAAGATTTTTCTCAACTTGAAAATTATTTAAAACCTACTTTAAAACAATTGAATCGTGATATGCACACACGAAACATAAGTATTGGAAGAGGTGGAAAAGGAGGAACAAAAGCAGAATCAGAAACAGTAGATTCTCAAGGATCTGATATTGGATTACCATTTTCTACTTTATATATAGATAACATTTTAGATATTTTATCTATATTGATATCAGAAAGAAAAAAATTACCAACAGAAACATCCAATGATATATGGGGTAAAAGAGATCAACAACTCGGATCATCTAATATTTCAATAAAGCCACAATATTTAAATTATGAAATTTCTATTCCATCACAATTATTAAAATCATTCTCTGCTAAAGAAATTGAAGACATATATTTAGGATTTGAAAAAACATATGATAATTTCGAAAATAAACAATTAGAATATACTGAAGATGATTTATCAAAAACTATAAACAAATTTAAAGATTCTCTTCCCAAATTATCAAATCTTTTAGAATTTTTCAAAACATCATTATCTGGAATCGAAAAACAAAAAGATGAAATTGAACAAGATCAATCTTTCATAGGATATGATGATGATTTAGTTAGAAAATATTTTCCAGATACTGAAAGTGAAGAATTTAAAAATTTCACAAACTGGTATACAGCTAAAACAAAGTATGAAGAAAAATTAAAGAATGATCTTTTGGAAAGAATATTCAATTATCTTTCTAGTATGAAGGAAAAAGAATCACCAGACTCTGTTGAGAATGAATTTAAAGGAACTGATTCCGATTTAATGAAAAAATTACAAACTTATGAAAATAAAGTTAGAAGTTTAGAAAAAGCATACAAATATAGACCAACTGATCAATTAAAATCCGAAATAGATAATTTAAAAGAGATTATAGATTCAATTAAATCCAAGTATAACATAGAAGAACCACAACAAGATGAAGAAGAATTAGCGGTCATGGATTATATGACAGAACAAGTTAAAAAAGATAAATTATTAAATTCAAAAGGACAGTTTGTTGAAAAAATGAACAAAAAACCATTAAACTATTGGCACTGGAGTCAAATAAATGGATAAAATAAAACCCCGCTTTCGCGGGGTTTTTGTTATTAATCTTCTAATATCTCATCTTCATCTTCTTCAATTTCTTCTAAAGGAGGTTCTCCAACTTTATTACCATATGACCATTCTTGTTTTAAACGAGATTCAAGTTCTGGAAGAAGTTTATCCCATACAGATTGATCCTTTCTCCATGATTTATAAAATCCCAACTTTTCACCATTCCAGTCTGTATATGTAGATCCATTGGAAACTACAACCCCCATTTCTTTCATGATATCAAGTAGACCATGATGTTTGTCCAAACCTGTGGCGAATGAAAGATACATCTCACCTTCAAGATATTGCTTGATAAAGCGATTTTTAACAGTGAGTGCTCTAATAATAACACCAGAGTAACTTTTCTGTCCAGCTGCTTTTGTATCCTCAATTGTTTTACCTCCATCATCTTTAACTGGCTTTCTAGCTAATTGAACCGTTACAGAAGGTAAATAAATTGCAGCTTTGCCACCAGCAATATCTTTTTCAAGAGTTGGATACATTTGACCAGGATTATCATAAACATGATTTGTCATCAAAATAGGAGTCTTGGTCAGTGTTGACATGTTTGTACATGTTTTCAACAAACTCTTGATACTTTTAGCAAAAGTTCCCATATCAGAAGAAGTATTTTCTTTATCCATTCTACTGATTTCCAATTCACTTTGCAGGTTAGCCAAAGAATCAATTGCAATAATGAACTTGCCTTCTAATCCTTTTTCTTTTACTGATTTTAAAAGTTTGTAAATTGAATTTCTTGTATTTTCAGCAGTTTGAACATTTACTTTTTTTACTTTAGTGGTATCAAGACCCATTTTAGATGCGGTTTCGTCATCAATAGCACCCTCTGTATCATAAATTACAACTTGCATTCCTTTTTTTTGAGCGTTTGCTAAGATTTTAAGAATAAAACCTGTTTTAAATGTCTGACTTGGACCTACGAATTGTGTTACGCGACCTCTTGGAACACCACCATACAATGAACCAGAGATCAGCCCATTCAGCACCATCGATCCAGTGTCAATCCAATCATCAATTCCAGTTAACTTACTGTCACTTAGATATGATGAGTATGGTGTAATGTCATCAATGCTGCTCAATACATCATCAATGTCTTTTTGACTGCTGTTTTTTGCCATATTACAGATCGTTAATAGAGATTACTTTAGGTGAATTTTGAGCAACTGTGTCTTGAGGGGTATTAATCTTTTGGTATTGAGAAACGATGCGATCATCTAGTTCAACATCTGAAATAGCGACGTTCGATTTAGTATATGTCCAAATATTCTTGTCACGGCTTTCTTTACTGATAAATTCAAAAAAGAATAGAGGAAATGTTTGGACTTGAAGTTGACCAGATGGTTCTGGTTGAACATGAATAATAACAGGATTATTAATACTAACGGTAGCTGCATCTTCAGATGCTAACACACCCATGATTGTTCTTCCGATTTGGTCTTGGATTACGATATGTTTTTCTTTCATATGATTTAATTTACCATATCTTATTCTGAAGTCAACATCTTTCGATGTTCTTTTAAAATTTTATTAAATGCTTTTCCGACATTGTGTTTTTTAGAAGCTAATAATATAAAATGTTTCATTAAAGATTCGAACGTTTTTATAATTAAGTTATGTTTTTGTGAAAATTCTTTAATTTTAGTATATTTTTTTCCAAAAATAATATCTTCAAATATTTCTAATGTATACTCCATATTTTCAGAAGAAATATTTTCAATTTTCTTTTCAATAATTTGAACTTTCACAGGCTTTTGTTTTTTAACTTGTAATATTTTTAAACGTAATTCTTCCATTTTTGGATTTATAAATGGAGTATCATTTACACCTTGCAATGCATTTGATAGTTTTTGATATGCTTCATTTTCAGCAACATCTAAACCTTTATTGTAAGCTTCTTGTGGGGTCATGATTAATCTTCTGAAAATAAATCTAATAAATCAACTTTAACATTTTCATTTGGTTTTCTTAAAATCCAACCAACCGCTTCATAAAAAAAATCAATATTTCTATACATTAAATTTTCAAACATTTTTTCATAATCGATTTCAAATTCTTTTTTAAATTCTTCAGGATAATTACCACCATATCCAACAACGTCAATATTATATCTGTTTGGCTTTTTAACATTGATATATTTTATTTTATCACCTTGTTTTAATTTTGGATATTTTCCCGATATTCCAAGCTTTTCAAGTAATACATTGTGATAATGAGCAGCCTTCATGTGCTCTTGCATTCCTTTAGCTATTTGATTAAATCCATCACAATCAGAACTATACTTATCAAATGTATTGATTCCACTTATTCTGGATACCATTTCATAAGGTAATGTTTTGAAAGTCTCATATGCTTGGTTAAAAAGATCATCAGCAATATTTTTTCTTTTATCAATTATCATGCTTTCTATGATTTCCTTCAAGTATGGTTTGAGTTTTTTAGGCATTGTAGTTTTAACTACTGACACACCTTTGTATTTAAATTTATCTACTTTAAAGCCTTCATCATCAATCATGTGAAGTACGTAATATTTTTTCTTTAAGAAAATTCCAGAATCGCATATCGTTTCTCTTTTAAAGACAAAACGAGGATCTAAACTTTTCAATTCATTCTTTGCCCAGTTTGTCATTTCTGTGTTTATATAATTTTCAATATAATCACAGAAATTTAAAAAATCGGGATTGATCTCATCGTTTTTGTAAATTGGTATTCCTTTCTTATCTAAACATTTTAAAGAAACATATAAACTATCTGTATCATTGTATATGATAGAATCGTTCAATTCACATTGAGTTAATTCTGGATATTTTTCAATTAATGATTTTTGAAAAACGTCATTTGAACTTTTAATAACAGCCTGTCCAGTTAGCGTTACTGAGGATGCAATATCATCATCTCCCATAGGGGCATATGCATTTCCCATATAACCATACAATGAATTCAAATTAATTTTGTACGCATATTGAATAGAATCATATCTATTTTGTTCAGATTGAATAAACTCTCTTTCTTTTTTAGAAAGATTTTTATCTTCTTTCAATTTAGTTTTACAATCTTTCATCGCTTTTTGCATTTTCTTTCGTTCGGAATACAACCAATCTAGATATTCGGGAACAATGCCTTTTCGTTTTTGAGAGAACAAAAATCCAGCTTTCGTAAATGCTATTTTTTCAGCAGCTATATAATTTTCGAATTTTTCCTTATCGAATTCATACACTCTACCAGTCACATGATATATCTTGTATGTGTTTTCAAATTCTTCATATCTTCCAATTTTTGTTTCTGGAGAAAGATTCAAAGAAATCATAACACTTGGATATAGAGAGTTGGCATCGAAACTTACCAAGTTCTCAGAAAGCCCTCTTTTCGGCTCTCTAACATATGCTCCTGGGTTTTTACCATTTTTTATAGGTCTTATGAAGGTTGGTATTCTTTGATTTCTTTTTCTCGCTTGTACAGCCAAAGCTCCATTCATAATAGGAACTGTATCGATAGCCTTTTCAATATTAGTCAATCCAATATTTGCAAGGAATCTTAAAGTTTTCATATATCTCAATTCATCATCCAACCTTACAAGAAGTTCAACGTCGAGAATGTTATAGTCCACAAAGGTTTTCCAATCTTTAATTGACAACTCCCACAATTGCCCTTCATATTCTATTTTATTTTTACCAAGCTCGACTTCAGCAATGTAATCTAACTTATACGATTCTTGCTTATCTAATTTAAACTTTTGATAAAGTACCATATAATCAACTGATGATACTCCTTCGATTACAATTTGAACAGGCGGCTCTCCAAATTTAATTCTTTTTTTAACTTTTTCATATATACGTCCTATTGGAGATAATCTCTTTTGCCATTCTTCATCTAATACAACAGCAATTCGATTTACCAAATAAGGCATATCAAAACCAGAACTATTCCATCCAGATACAACGTCTGGATAATCATTTTCCCAAAATTTAATAAATGTTTTTAATAAAATTTCTTCACTTTTACAATGAATATATTTTATTTTTTTATCTGTAATGTGAGAAGCATCAAAAGGTTTCAATCCAAATGTCACATAACGTTCTCTTATAGAATCATAACATGTTATTAGGTTGATGATATCTTCTGGATTTTGAATATCTGGAAATTTTCCTTTGTTACTGAAAGTTTCAATATCTATAAACATTACTTTAAGAGGAAATTTGGAAAAATCCTCATCAGTATTTTGATGCCAATAATTATCAATTAAAAATTGCTGGGCTGGTGGTAAATTTTCAAAAACTCTTTTTATATTAGAATCTTTTAAAAATTTATTTCTTTCAAACCCAGAATCAAATTCTTTTTTTGTTAATTTGGTTTTGAATATGCTTTCTTCTTCCCCGTTGACCTTTTCCAGTAAAAGATATGGATTAAAATCCAAATCATACTTCACACGATTTCCATCGACATCCCAAGAAAACAAATGGACGCATCTTTCTTTATTGTTGTAAACGCAGTTTCTGTACACTACAACAAGTAAAACACGTTTTTCGAAATTGTCAATTGAACTTCAGTATGTATTTTCTAGATGATGAACCGTATGGAGTGTCTAGAGCTTCCATGAAAGCTCCTATATTTTCTGGTCTTTCTAAAAATCTCGCTTCTCCAATTTTACGAAGTTCTGGGATTAATTGATAATATCTAGCTCTATTTTTCCAATTCAATAATTCTTCTACTTTGTTTTCTAAATCTTCTCCTGTTTTAAATTTTAAAACATTCAGCGCATTTTCATATGTTGTCATATCTTGAACTAGACATGGGATTCCCAAACATGCAGCTTCAATGTATTTGATATCAGATTTACTTCTATTAAATGAATTATCTTGCAAGGGAGCTAAAAACAATTGAGCATTTAAACTATCTAAAAAGTTAGGGTATTCAATTAATGTCTTCCAAGGATGAAATTCAATTTTTCTATTTTCAACTAAATGTCTAATGGGAGGAGGTACAGCTCCGATAAAAACAAATTGATATTTATCAACATTTTTAGAAATAAATTCTATAACATGAGTAAAATCATCTTGTTGTTTTGTCTTATTTCCAACATCAAAATGTGCTCCAGATCCTGAATATACAATGCGAGGTTTCTTTTTATTTTTATCAAAATTATCAATGATTTTACGATAATTGAACTGATGACCGATCCACCAATATGGAGGGAAATTAGGTATTACCGAAATTTCTTCTTTACCAGTTCTTAATTTATATAAATCTCTCATGTGTTTACATGTAACTGTAACCTCATCAGACATATTAATCATATCAATGCAGTTTTGGCGAATTTCATCATTATCAAACGCTGGCTTATAGATATTATAATCTGGAATGTCTTCTCTGAATACGACATCATCAACTTCATATATAATTTTAAATCCAAGTTCTGGTTGTATACTTTTCAAAAACTCAAAAAACATTTTCTGTTCTTTACTTGCTTGTCTTTGAAGCTTAATAGTTTTTATATCTCTGTACCATTCTTTATCAAAAATCATTTTAGTAAGAGATGCTGAATCTCCCATGTTGGACATATTGATATGAAGTTCTGGCCAACCTATTCTCCACTGACCACACCCCTGACGATCTGCCATGAAATTTAAATATCTAGCTGGTCCATTTGGAACACTATTGATTTCTGGTGCTTTGGAAATTACACTATTTGAAAATGGTGATGTTGGAAACGGAGATGGAAATGGATTGGAAAACATATATATTGTAGTTATATTTTAATGTAAAAATGTCAATCTTATTGATAAACTCTTCTAGTTATTCCGTTTTCTTTTTCTAGGTTGACAATTTCACCATCTACATGTTTAATGGTTTCTTTTCTATGCGATATTGCATATACAGACATATTATTTTTATTAATTCTACTTTTCAAAACATTAATTAATAAATCCAATCCTCGTTCATCAAATGCACTATCGAAAATTTCATCATAAAATTCAAGATTTGAAGAAATTCCACTGATTTTTCTTCTCATGTCTGAAAAACTCAATACGCATGCGATATCAACGCTTCTTTTTTCTGCTCCTGACAAATTACTGTATGAAAATTCATTTCCTTTTTCAGTAGAAATATGTTCATCAAAATATTCATCAAATTTACATTTAACATTCATTCCAAGATCAGTTATGTATGTTGAAATAGTAGAATTTAACATACATAATAATTTCTTTATAACATAACTTTTAACACCCTCTTCGCCCAATACAAATTTACAAATTTCATAATCTGAATCCTTTTGTTTGAAGGTATTCAAATTTTCTTCTTGTTCTTTTTTTCTAGTTTCAGAATTTTTAATGTTTTCTTCGAATGAATCTGTAGATATGATAGAGTTTTTAAAATCATCATTTATATTTTTAAAAGACTCTTCATATTCTTTTAAGATATTATTCAAGTTTATTCTTTTTTGAGTTGTATCTTTCTGTTTTTGAATTTCATTATGAACTTTTGAAATATTTTTTTGAACTTTTGCTTTTTTATCTAACCAATCTTCTTTTTGATTATTAATTTCAGTTAAATTAATTTTATATTCACTTATATTATTTTGAATTTCTTCTTTTTTAGAATTAATATACTTTATATGATCATGTGAAATGTTTTGAAAACACTTATCACATTGAACTTCATCAACGGAGTTCATTTTCATTAATTCTTTTTTCAAAAGATCAAGATCTTTACTTATTTCAATATGTTTTATTTGAAAATTTCCAAGTTTACCATCGATTTTTTTCCAAGCATCTTCTAATTTTAAATATTGATTCTGTAATTCGTCAATATTTTGATTTTCTGGCAATTCTTCAATTTTTATTTTAATATTTTGAATTTTATTTGTAATTTCTTCCTTACGTGTATTTAAAAGTTCAGTTCTTTCTTCTATCTGTTTCTTAATATCATCGAATTGTTTTTGATAAGTGGTGATAGATGTTTTTAATTCTTCGACACGTGCTAAAGATACACTCATATCGTTTTTATTTTCACTTATATATTTTTTAAGATCTTTCAACATCAAACCAAATATTTCAATGTTGAAAATATCTTCAATAAATTTTCTTTTTTCAGCAGCATTCTTCAACATGAATGGTGTTGTGTCACTCAATGTCATTATATCGCAACTTTTATGGATAATTGGATTGGTTCCCAATAAATCACAAATATATTTGTTGGTATTTGCAATACTATCCCTGGTAATATCTTCATCACCCCTCCAAAGTTCAACTTTGGTTGGCTTTACATGTCTGATAATTTTATAAGATTGTGTATTTTCAGTAGTTTCAACATCAAATTGCAATTCAATGCGTCCTTTACCTTTAGTTATATTATTTACAATATATTCATTCTTAATTTTTCCAATAGTTTCACCAAATAATGCATAAAAATATGCAGACATGAGTGAACTTTTACCAACTGCATTTTTTCTTTCAGGATTATCAATATTTTGTCCAGTTATAAGGTTCAGACCTTCTTTAAATTCAATTTCTATAGCATCATTTCCAATACTTAAAAAGTTTTGAACAATTATTTTTTTATATTTTATTTTTCTCATATAAATCTTCGTTAATTTTTTTAATTCTGGCTAATTGATCATCATCTAATCCTAATTGATCATAAAATTCTTCAAACATTTCTTTAATATCAATAGAATCTATATTTTCTACATCATTTAAAGTCTTTGAATTCACATTATATTCGAAAGATATCTGCCAAGGATTGTAACTTTTGAATATATTTGATATTTTGGTAAATTCTTCTTCTGATAATTCAGAATCGACAATCAATTTAATGATATTATTTTCAATTTCTGATTCTTCATATGATTCATATCCACTCAAAGCTAGTTTTATGAAACGAGGAGATGCGGTATTTTCGAAAAATTCAATAGACCCATCTTCAATATCTAAAATATGGTATCCTTTTGTGTTATTTTGGTCGCTGAAGTCTAAAGGAAAACAACTACCAACATAGTATATTGACCCCTCGTTGTATTTTTTACTATTTCTATTGTGAAAATGACCAGAAAATACAGCATTCGTCTTCTCAATAAGTATATCAACTGGGTTTAATCCATGATTACATACTGTATAATTGTTCATTTTGAATGTTTGTATCTCAAAATGCCCAAAAATGTAGTCATATTTGCTGTTTGGAATATCATTATTCCATGGAACAAACAAAAAACGCTTATTAAAAGCTTCAAATTCTAAATTTTTATCAATTAATGTGATATTTTCATGCCCTTTCATCATTCCAAGGCTATGAACATCACTTCTGTTCTTATAATATGCATCATGATTTCCAATAATCATGAAAACGTTAAATTTTTTAAACTTTTCTATAATTTTAGAAGCAACGTGTATAGTTTGAACACTAATTTCGCTTCTATTATCAAAAAAATCACCCAAAAAGAATATATCTTTTATTTTTTTCTGATTTAATTCATCAACAATCCAATCAGCCCACGTTAAAGCTGTTTCGTGCCATTTTTCAGAATTTCCATATATTCCTAAATGAAGATCACTGAATATTGCAACTTTAGTCTTTTTAATCATATTATTAGTTTGAAAAATCGTATTGTTCATCATCATCAGAAAAACCTGATGGTTTGGTATATACATTTCCTTCAGATTCAATCATATTTTGCTCATAAAGCATTTGTTTATACTCTTGTAAACCTTCATGTTGCTTGTTTTCTTTCTTTATTCGGTTAGTAAACGCATTCCAAGCTATTTGATTGAAATAACTAAATGGATTATAACCAGAATCCATGTTATATTTCTTACCTTCCAACGCTGAATACATTTTTATAACAGCATCTCCTACCATTTCTTCTTTCCAAGACTTCGTATAATTAATAAATCGCCAATTATAACTCAACCCTTCGGCTATTTTAACTACATTAATAGCTAATTCATCTGTCATTTTATCACTGTCGTAATATTCCTGGATCTGTCTTTTAAAATCATTGGAGTTTACGTATATACTTGCTTTTATTTCTGGATTAAGTTTCATAAATCTATTTCTATTTCTTTATATGGTATCTGTTCATCGTCGTAAATTTGTTTTCTTTCTTCAGCGTGGTTTGTCGAGTATTTTAAATTATCATATATATCAAAAATAACAAGTTTGGACTTGTTTTCATGCAATCTCAACCCTCTACCTATTCCTTGCACGATACGAACGAAGCTTTTTCCACCAGATGCAAACACAATATTGTGTAAATTTTTAATATTTATACCTGTTGAAAATATACTACTCATTGCAATACACACTATGTTATCACAAACTTCCATATTTGCAATAACTTCAACCCTTTCGTTCAACTCGACCTCGCCTTTTATAAAAACTACACTCTTATCATTCAACACATTCAGAGATTTTAAAAGCGCTTCCCCGTGTTCAAGGTGATTTACCAATATTAATGTATTGTTTGGTATCTTAGAAACTATTTTATATATGATATTGTTTCTTTTTTCAGAATTGTATATATAAGATAACTCTATATTATAATCTTCTGTTGGAGTTTTATCTTTATTTTTATTTTTTTTAGGAATATCTGAAGAAGAATGATTCAATAAAATCATTTTAACCACCACATCAGTTAAAATATTTTCGTCTCTGAGTTCTTTACTGTTCTTTTCAAACAATAATGGACCAAATGTACCTAATATTTTCCACACATCATATTGATCTTTTGGAAAAGTGCCTGTGAAACCGAAACGGTTCGGTGTTTTTATTTTTGTGATGAGCTTTGATATTTTACTAGTGCCAGTACATCTATGACATTCATCAACTATTAACAAATCTACATCTTTGATCCATGAATTATCATCAAATTTGGATACTAAATTTTCAGAATTGACTATTATTACATCGGTATTTTCTAATTTATTAGTTCCAGTCCATCCCGAATATGAAAAATTAACTTTGTAAGATTCAAAATCTTTTTGAAGTTGTGATACAAGAGAAATTCCAGGTACTACAACCAACACTTTGTATGTTTGCTTGGGTCTATTTGCCCAAAAGTTTTCAATCAATGATGCTATACAAAAACTTTTACCAGAACCTGTAGCACTTTTTATTGTACCTCGTCCATATTTCAAACACAATTTCACAATTTCCATTTGAAAGTCTCTATGAGGAAATGCAAAACCATCAAATACTGTTGTTGTTTTTATACCACAACTTAAAAATTGTTTAAATTCTTCAGTGTATTCTATATTTGTATATTGTTCTTGTATTAAGATATTGATTATCTCTTTATAAAGACCGAAATCGAATTTTCCAGATTTATCAATTGCATATTTTCTATCTGGAATTTTTCTTCCGTACTTTTTTGCAAATTTTGCAGCGTCATTCTTGACACTGAATTTATTTTTTACGCAATAAAACGTGGCCTGATCACAAATAATCTGACCTTTGTTTGTTTTTGCATCGTAATGCAGCTTAATCAAAATTAATTAATAAGTGGAAATATCCACTTTTCGTTAATTCAAATTCCTTTATGTGTGGAACTTCTATCATCCTTCTTGCAATTGAATAAATTTTATTATATTTTCAAAATCTTTGGCTATGTATTTTACACAGTCATAAATTCTTTCAAGTTGTTTAAAATTCAATTTTAATTCGTCTATTTGTAGATTTATTTCTTCAACATCTTGACTTTCTTCTATTTTATCAAGTGTTGATTTATTTATTTTTATCTCCGAATTATCTATTAATTTTTTCTGTAATGTTTTGATTATATATTTCTTTTTTTGCTCAAGTGATTTAATTTCTTGTTCAGTTTCTGACAAGACGTTTGCCCAATATGATTTTTCTCCTGGAACTTGATTAAGTTTATCAGCTAAACTAAGCATATCGATATTTGTGGCAAATTCGGCATACTTTTTAGCATAAAACTTTCTTTTTTCAGAATTATTCATAATCAATTATTCTTTATTATAAATAATAATATGAGAATGTCAAGAACTGATGCTACAAAATTAGAAAATATTTATTTAGAAATGACATCAGTTGGTGTAGTTGGCCCAGTCACTTCTATTGTGACTGATTTAGGTGCAGAAAATGTAGATTCATATGCTGAAAGAGACACCAGAATTCCAAAAGGACCAAAAAAGAAAAAAGGCAAACCAGAAATAGCTAGAAGAAATCTATCATTTGATAGTACATTAGATTATCAAACTCCTGAAGTTAAAGCTAATATTAAAAATATTAGAAAACAGTAAAAAGGCACTTGACAAATAAAAAAACCATATTATATATGGGTGGTGGGTGGGATTTGATATATATTATAATATATTATATATAATATTAATTTATATTGTATATTATTATTAATATTATAATTATTATATGTCAGAATGGATAAATTTACCTGAAAATAAAAATAGTTTTCATGGATTTGTTTATATTATTAATAATAATCATCCAGATTCTAAAAAAAAGTATTATATTGGATGTAAAAAAATATTAAAAAGAATAAAAAGAAAACCATTAAAAGGTAAAAAGAGAAATAGAATAGACTATGTTGATAATAATGTAGATTCTTATTGGGGAAGTTCAGAAGAATTGAAAAAAGATATAGAAATATATGGTTTGGAATATTTTGAAAGAAAAATTCTACACATGTGTGAAAATCAATGGGAAATGAAGTTTTTAGAAATGTACGAACAGATGAAATATAATGTTCTATTTGACAAAAGCTCATACAATGGCATAATAAATGTTAGAATTAACAGCGTTCCTAAATCTTTAGAGGAGAAATATAAAAATTTTAAATTTTAAATGACTTTTATTAAAAAAAATACAAATAATTTAACAGTTTCATTAATTTTTGAAAAAGAAAATAAAGAAATGGTGGATATTGATTATATTTTTAAAAAAACCAATGATAATTTTTGTGTTTATTTAAATAATTTATCACTACCCATCAATTTTGATTTCAGAAATAGAGATAATAAAAAAATTTACATGAATGAATTTATAAAAACGTTCACTCATTACGTAAAATTTAGGGAAAATAAAGAAAAGTTATATTTTTACAGCAATATCTTAACTAAAGATGATTTTAGAAATAAACTAGTTTTAAAATTAAAAACATTATTTGGAATTACTATTCTTGAGGACTACAAAAGTCTTGAAAATATATCAACATTGATGGAAATAGGCTGTTGTGATACTGTTACTAAAATTATAAATTTCTTGAATCAAGAAAGGAAAGTAAAATCATTCAAGCAAATTAAAAAATATTTAGAAAAAAATGGGTTTGTGTATTTGAATGATGTTTATTTCAATGATTTTTCTAATAAGCTGCGTTTATTTACATAAATATTATATATGAGTAAGTTTCTTCAATTAATTGAAGATTTTGATCCAACAAATGATCAAAATCTTGACGATGTTGCATATAATTTCGTTAATTTTTTAAAAAGTAATGACATAAAATATGGAAGAGTTAAATCAACTAACACTTTTTATGTTCATGATAAAGAAGATATGAATAAAGTCTTTGTTGTGGAAGTTAAAGATGTAGTCAATACAAAACCATCTGAGGAAGATGGAGAAGCTGAAACTGTTGTAGATTCTTTAGCTGACATAGACCCAAAAGCTAATAAAGCCAAACAGGCAAGAATGACTGTAGTTAAAGGATTGGCAAATAAAGTACTTCCTTCATATTTGAAGAAAACTGAACAATTAAAAAGTTTTAAAACTCCATCTTTATGAAAAGTAAAACACTCCAACTCATAAATAAATATTCCCAAATTCTCAAAGAACAAGGAGAAATGGATGTTCAACCAACAGCCGATGCTGCTGTTGATGTTAATGATGTTACTCAAGAGCCAGTTGCTCAAGAATTACCATTCACAGCAGAGTCTGAAAATGATTATATCCTTCAAATGTTACATGCTGCAAAATTTGAACCCACTCCTGAACAAAATACAGAACTTGATAATCTTATTTACAAAATGAAAGATAAAGAGGTTAAAAATGCAAGAGCTGAAATATTACCAATTATACAAAAAATGATAAGTTCTCAAATTGATTCAAATCAAATTAGAGATCTTTCTGATCAAGTAGATTAAATAATACTATGAATTTCAAATTAAAAGAAAATGGACTTATTTGGGAAAATTACGCTAACATCCCAAGTATTCAAAAACGTCAAAACTATTCAGATGAATCTGAAGAAAAGGAAGACCATGGATTGGACGTTGAGAAGTCAGATCTTAATGATGACGGTGAGCTTTCTGAATATGAACAGGCGAGAGGATCTGCTGTAGCTAATGCTATGGGAGATGACTCGGAAGATGCAGAACATTTTCACGGTGATGAAGAATTAGATGATGTTAAAAATGTCGTAATGTCATTTGATACATCCGAACCAGTTAAACCAGAATACAAAGAAGAAGATCTTGATGAAGATGATCATGAAAGAAATGAAATGATCAAATCTGAAATTAAAAAACTCTGTGAATTTGCCAAACGATTAGAAAATATGGTATGTGATGCTAATTTTGAAGAATGGATGGCTGCTAAAATTACCAAAGCTGCTGATTACACTTCAGATGTATATTTTAGATTGAGCGCTAAAGCTGATTATGCTAATGGCTCACATGAACATTCAGAATATGAATATTAAAAATGGATAATTTCGAATCATTTTTTTATGAGAAATATGTCATTGGATTAATAGAAGATATCCATATTGAGGATCTTGGGACAATTTCTTCAAAAATAGATAGCGGCAACGGTGCTTATAATGTTCTTCATGGTAATGATATTGAAATAGATGAAAAGAATAAATTGGTTAGATTTACAACAGTGCATTCTATTTCTTTAGAAAAAGAACTGATAGATCAGATAACAATAAATATAGGGGCTGGAAAAATGGAAAAGAGACCAGTTGTCAATTTCAATTTAAAAATGGGAGATCGAACATTCGAAAATATACCATTCAGCATAGGAAATAGATCATCAAATACTCATAAAGTTTTAATAGGTAAATCCTTTATTGAAAATGAATTGGATGCTTTAATTGATGTGAGTATAAATAATATTGCAGATAAAAATTTTGAAGTTGATTTATGAAAAAATATTCACAGAAAGAACTATTAAATGAAGGATTCTGGAAAGGGATCGGTAAAGTAATTGGAGGAGTAGCTAGAGGGGTTGATTATACATTAGGTAAAGTTGCTCCCGAATTACAAAGCCTTTATAAAGACCCTTACAAAGCAGCTGTTGGTTTAGGCAGGGCTATCAAAGGATCACCATCTGGGGAGGATAAACAAGGCTATACAACTAATAATACACCCCAAAAAACTAATTATGCAAGTCCTCAAGAGACTGCAAACATAAGACAAGGATTGTCAAGTAAAAATATAACTTTATTAAACAATCCAACTCTTAGTTATATTGATTCAAGAACAAGAATGAAATATTTCAATGTTGAAATTGAAAATCAAGGTAGAAAAATGAATATTATAGTGGATTCGAATGGTAATTATTCAAACCCCTGATTGACATTTGGTTTATATTTATTAAAATATAATTATGAAGATTGAAATTCAAGCAACAAATGATGAATCATTTTCTCTTGTAAATCCAGAACAAGAAGTTACAGAAACTACGAATGTAGAACCTGAAATCAGTATTACATCAGCAGAAACAGTAGAAGAAGTTACCAGTGTTGCTAATAAAGTACCAAGAGCAGCACCTATTGAAAATAACAAAGGTGCTGGTTGGTTTTCTGGTACAAGTTGGGGGTGATTAAACCTTTAAAACTTGCGTAATATGTTTTAATATAGGACTTCTTACAACATCATCAGAATCAAATTTCATACAATGTATGTTATTTTTTCTTGAATGTTCAGTATTGAATAATTGATGGATTTTTTCAAATCCTGAATCTTTAATATCACATTGTTTAGCATCTCCACAAACGATATATTTGCTATTTCTGCCAAATCTGGTTAAAATAGTTGTTAATTCTCCTCTACTCATGTTTTGGGCTTCATCGACAATAACAAATGAATCATGGAATGTTAATCCTCTGACAAAATTTACAGGTATTGCTCTTATATATTTTTGAGTTAATAACATATGAGATACTGTTGGATCAACAATTTCGTTCAATTTATCCATTAACGGCATGGTATAAGGGCTGAATTTTTCATCAAGTTCCCCAGGAAGAGCGCCCATGCTTCTAGATGAGCTTTCTACGACAGATCTAATATAAATTATTTGATCCACTTTAGATTCTTTTAGATGCTCTAAAGCCGCATATACAGACATATAAGTTTTATTTGTACCTGCGAGACCATCAATAAACATAATATTTGTATTAGGATCGTTTATTGTATAGTAACACTGGGTTTGATTTTCCGTAAATGGGAAGTGTTTTTTTAAATTAACTTTCTCGAAATCGAAATTTTTCTTATAAGATTCGATAAATTCTTTTTCAAGATCCAACGAGGTTTCCTTACGCTTGCGCGTAGATTTTTTTGTGCTCATGTATTAATATTTAATTGATAATTGAAGGCCCGTATTGCATTTTTGATAGTGATCTAAATGACTAAATAATATAACCTATTGGCTTGACTTTTATTAAAAATATGTAAAATATTTGAATGAGAATAGCAATAAGCGGTGCTTCAAATTCTGGCAAATCAACATTAATAAATTCATTTCTTCGAAGATGGCCAATGTATTCAACTCCGATGAAATCTTACAGAGATATTCTAAAAGAACATAATTTAGAGCATTCGACTAAAACAAATGAAGAGACTCAATTATTAATATTAGATTCTATGATGAAAGTCCAAGAAGGATTTAAATCTACAGATAATATAATTTTCGATAGATGCACGTGGGATAATCTAGCATATACATTAGTTGCTAATTCTTATGAACAAGTTTCCGATGAAGTCACAGCAGCTTCTATTTCTTTTGTAAAAGAAAGCATGAAAGATATAGATATCATATTTTGGTTAGAATATGATTCAGATATTAAAGTTTTAGATAATGGCACAAGAGATACTAATACTGATTATATCAAAGAAGTTGATGGTGTTTTTAAACAATTATATGAACATTATTCTAATGATTTAGAAACTGATATTTTCTATCCAAAAGAAGATTGCCCAGCTATTATTCCAGTAGAAGGAAAAACCGTCGATGATAGAATTTTTTATATTTCTCAATTTATTGATGATACAGGTAGATTAATCGAGCCTGATAGTTCTTTGTTTAGTGAAGAAAATCTTCAAATATTAGAACAAATGCTTACTGATCAAACTAAAGCAAAAAATGATGATGCTGAAGTTATAAATTTAATGAAAGAAATTAGCAAATTTAAAAAATAATGTTAAATGATAAGAAAATAGGGGTTGGTATTATCACTTACAATAGAATTGACAACCTTAGAAAATTACTTGATTCATTAAATCAATGCGAATCAATTATTGATGAATTGATAGTTGTAAATGATGGAGAATCTATTAATGATTTTTCAAAATTTCAATTTCCTATTCTAAATAGCAACTGGGTTAATAACCCGCAAAATCTTGGGGTGGGTAAGTCTAAAAATATAGCTCTTAAACATTTACATGAATCTGGATGCGATCATCTATTTTTAATAGAGGATGATATTTTTATTAAAAATAAAAATGTATTTGAAAGATATATAGAATCATCCAAGATATCAGGAATACAGCATTTTATGTATTCTCAACACGGCGTTATGAACAAATCATGGCATAGTGGAAATGCAAATCCTATAATGATAATTGATTATGGAACTTTGAAAATTCCATTATATCCAGCAGCCGTTGGTGCGTTTTCTTATTTTTCCAAACTTTGTATAGAAAAAGCAGGATATTTTGATGAAAGATATTATAATGCATGTGAACATGTAGATCATACATATGAAATTATTAAAAAAGGCATGCATCCTCCATTTTGGTATAATGCGGATATTGAAAATTCTTGGGAATATCTAGAAGACGAAGCTTGGAGTATGGAACAATCTACAATTTCATCTAAGCCTAATTTAAATCAAATCGTCTCTAAATCTGATGAAATTTTCTTTTTGAAGCATGGAACTGTGCCAACAGCTGTTCCTTTTTCTAGAGAAGAAGAAGTAATACAATCTATTAAAAAAATTAAAAAAGAATATGGACAATAATATTTGGGAAATAGCTAAAAATAAATATAAAATTCAACAAATCCAAGAGGAATGGTTTTGGTTGATTGACACTGCAATTGTAACACCATACAAAGATAAGAAAATCAACATTTTTGAAATCGGTTGTTATGATGGAGGATCGACTTATTATTTGAGTAATTTTGCAAAAAATATGATAACTGTGGATAATAATAATCCATGCCGTTTCGATCCTTCAAGTATCCCAGCGAGTGAAAGTTATCAATATTTTGGTGGTGACAGTCACGATCCAAATATAATAAAAAATGTAAGTAAATTTGATTGGGATTTTGTTTTTATTGATGGCGATCATTCATACGAAGGAGTCAAAGCTGACTTTTATAATGTTTTACCGTACCTTAAAAAAGGAACGCCTGTCGCATTTCACGACATTGCCATTTCACATTTTCATCATACACATGGATGCTATGTCGGTGAGTTTTGGAGAGATTTGAAAAATGAATACAAAGCAACTAAATTTGAAGAATACCAAACTGATAAAGAATGGGCTGGAATAGGTCTACTTTTCGTATGAAAAGACTAAATATATGAATGGGACAAGGAAGATACTCAAAATATCCAAACAAGGCGGGGATTTATAAATTCAAATGCATTATCAACGATAAGATTTACATAGGAAAATCTATAAACATTAGGGATAGGATAAACAGTCATAGATATACACTATCAGAAACAAATAAAAGAAAAAAAGGATATTTTGAAAGTGCTATCAAAAAATATGGATGGGATTCTTTTGAATTTGAAATATTAGAGATTGTGGAGGATTTTGATAAACATAAAGATAACGATGATCTCTTAAAGAGAGAAGCATATTACATAAAGTTATTTGATTCTACTGATCCAAATAAAGGGTATAATTTATGTAAGTATTCAAGTGATAGAACTGGGGTTCCGTGTTCGGAAGAATCTAAAGAAAAATTAAGACAGGCTAATTTGGGAAAGAAACACTCAGAAGAAACCAAACTTAAAATGAAAGAAAGCTCTGCTAAATTAACTAAAGATAAACAAAAAAGACAATCTGGTAGACCTCTTCCAGAGGAAACCAAAAGAAAATTATCTAAAATTAATAAAGGAAAGACACCATCTAAAAATACTATAGATGCTATTAAAAATAGAGTTCGTAAAAGGTATAAAGTCCAAACTCCCAGCGGTGATTGTGTTGAAATTGTTAATATGGCTAAGTTTTGCAGAGATGAAAAATTAGGAAGGGATAGTATGGATAGGTTAGTTAGAGGGATTATAACTAACTATATGGGGTGGACATTTATAGAAGCTGTGATAATATAGGAATTATTAAAGATCCGATGTCAGAAAAACATAAAGAAAAAATTAAACAGTTAAATTTAAGAAAACCTAAATCTAGAAAAATTAAAAATGTAAAAATGTAGAAATATTAGCAAATGAATAATATAAAAAATAAAGTATGGACTTAACATTAATAACTTGCAATTATAATACGCCGATACAGATAGTAAGACTGTTGCAAAGCGTAAAAGAAACATCGTCACAGTTACCGAAGGTTATTGTGATGAATACATCAACAACCCAAGATTCTGATAAAATTTTATCAGATAATGATATACCTTATTATAATTTTAGAGGAGGATCGCATGGTGAATCTGTTAATTTAGCCTTTAAAAAAGTAAAAACTAAATATGTTCTATTGGTGGATTCTGATGTAATATTTTTAAAAGATTTTCTCCCAGCTTTTGAAAAATTCAAATCTTCAAATTTAACTCTTATGGGTAAAGTTGTCGGCAATGTCGCTGGTAAAAATCTGTATGAAAGAGTGGAACCTTGGTATTGTTTCATGAATTATGAAATTTTGAAAAATAAAAAAATTGAGTTTTTCGATAGAGAAAGAGTTAAGAAAAGCAAAGAGGACAATATAAAAGTATATGATATAGGTTCTACAATGTTTGAAGATGTTGAAAAATCTAATCTACTGATTGGAGATGTAGATTTAGAAAACAAATATTTTAAACATTACGGAGGAATGTCATGGCATTGTCAAAAATATAATTCTTCAGAAGATGATACTGATATTGATTTTGGTGGAACTCATCCACATGAAATTCTTTGGAATATTGGTCAACAAAGAAAAAATCAATACGATATCGAAACAGAATACTTAAAAGATATAGATATTAAATCTTGTTTTAAATGAATAAATGTTTTGTAAAAGTTGGAGGTGGGTTAGGAAATCAATTGTTTCAAATAGCCGCCGCTTATTCTTATTGTAAGAAATATAATAAAAAATTATATATAGATATATCAGATTGGAGCGCATCTCAAGGAGTTAATCCAATAAAATATAAAGATTCAATATTTAAAAATTTTGAATACCATTTATATTCTACTCCAGAAACTACAAAAATTGAAGAAGAAAGTTTAATTTATAAAGAACTTCCATATCATGATGGGGATGTATCGTTTCATGGCTATTTTCAATCTGATAAATATTTTATAGAACATAAGGATGAATTTGTAAATTGTTTAAGTTTGCCAAATCTTGATAGTTCCTTTATGCAAGAAAAAAATGTTGCATTTCATATAAGAAGAGGAGATTATATTAGTTATTCTCATATATATAATGTGTGTAATACTGATTATTTTAATAAACAATTTGAAGCATTTAAAGATTATCAAATAAATGTTTTTACTGATTCTCCCGACTTTATATGTAATGAATTTAAAAATCAAAAATTCAATTTAATAATATCACATTCGGAATTAGAAGACTTGACTTTAATGAGTTTGCATACAAATATAGTATGCAGTAATTCATCATTTTCTTGGTGGGCATCTTTGCTAGGCAAAGAAAAAGATAACATAATTGTTCCAAATAGATGGTTCAATAATTCAGAAAATCATTATGACATATACAGATCAGACTTTACAAAAATCGAAGTATAATTTAACTGAAACATCATTCATAATACATTTTAGAAGAGATTCCGATGATAGAATTTTCAATCTTAAATGTATTTTAAATTATTTTGATACTTATATTGATTATAAAGAATTATTCATAATTAATGATGATTCTGAACTTGATAATGAATTAAAAAATCTTAAAGAAAAATATCCAAAAATATCTATAGGTTTTTTTAAAAATGATGATGTTTATCAAAGAACTTTATGTTTCAATAAAATTGCAAAAATAGCAAACGGTAAAGTGTTGTGTTTTTATGATACTGATGTTTTGGTAAAGCCAGAATGTTTACAACATGCTCAAAAATTAATTATAACTGGAGAGTTGGATCATGTTTATCCATACAACGGATTATTTGTAGGTGTTAAAAAACCACATAGAGATTTATTAGTAAATTTTGAATTTAATAAATTAGAATCATTATTATTAGAACGTCATATAGGTTATGACAATGAATATATGGCAGTTGGACACGATCACTCCGTTGGAGGGATGCACATGATGTCTAAAGAAGCATTTAATAAAATTGAAGGATACAACGTTAATTTTATCGGTTGGGGATGTGAAGATGTTGATATTTATACTAGATCAGGCCAGAAAAATAAAGTAGCTGGTATCAGTTCCCCTGATGCGATATGTTGGCATATTGATCATGATAATACTATAAGAACTGAGAATAAATACTATCAAAATAATTTAAATTTATTATACAGAAATAATAAATGAATTTAAAAAAACGACCCAAATTATCAGTTGCCATTCCATGTTATGAAATGAGTGGTAAGGGTGTTGAATTTTTAGAAAAATCTTTAAACATTATTAAAAATCAAAATGTAGATTTTTCTGAAATTGAAATTGTAATATCTGATCATTCTATAAATGATGATATAAAAAAATGCTGCGATAAGTATAACAATATAAATTTAAAATATTATAAAAATGAAGAATGCAGAGGTTCAATGTCTGGAAATATTAATAGTTGTATTAGACAGAGTTCTGGGGAATATATAAAACCATTATTTCAAGATGATTTTTTAAATTCTTCAAATTCTCTAAAAGCTATTTTGGATAATTTGAATTCCCCATGGATAGCTCATGAATATACTCATTTAGATCTTTCGACAGATTCATTTTATAATCAAAGAACTCCTTTCTATAATGATAGAATTTTAGAAGGAATTAACACAATTGGACCTCCAACAGTGACAGCTTTTTTGAATGATAATAATTATTTCGATGAAAATTTATTATGGTTTATGGATATAGAATTTTATCACAGAATGATGATAAAATATGGTCATCCTACAATTTTAAAATGTAATGACCCTATAGCTACAGTTACAACATGGAGTGGACAAACTACAGAAACATCAATCAATCAAGTTTTAATTGACAAAGAAACCAATTATATTAAATTAAAATATAATGAAAATATCTGAGTTATTTTTAAAATATCAAAGTGATAAAAATGAAGGATCTTTATATCCTTCAGATCATCTTAGGGGTCACACATATGGAAAATCATATGATAAAATATTTGAAAAATTTGATAGAAAATCAAATTTCAATATATTAGAAATTGGAATTCAAAAGGGTGGTAGTATGCTGGCATGGAAAGATTACTTTGAAAATTCTAACATTTATGGTGTAGATATAGTAGATTGTATTTTACCAGAATATAGACGAGAGGATTTTAATTATATATTTGATGATATTAAATCTGATAATGTTACAAAAATTTTAAGTAATTTAACTTTTGATATTATTATAGATGATGGAAGTCATTTTTTGAGTGATGTTCTATTTACAGTTTCCAATTATCTATCAAAACTTAACGATGGCGGTGTTTTAATTATAGAAGATTGTCAGCACCCAGAGGGATGGATAGAAGAAATAGGAAAGTTGGTTGATGATAATTATAGAATAATTACAGCTGATTTGAGATATGATAGAGGTCAACCTCAATACGATAATTTTCTAATTATTATAGAAAAACAATAAAATTTATAATTTTAATTTAAATGATAACAACCAATTTAACTGGTAATTTAGGAAATCACATGTGGCAATACGCTGTATGTAGAATGATAGCCGAACATAAAGGTTATGATTGGGGTATAAATTCAACACCAAGCCATGATTATTTTAATGGTAAAAGCCAAATGGAATTCATGGAGATTGATTATGGAAAACCTGTTGATGGTATAATTAATTCATTTCATGAAAGATGGATTCATATACAACATGTGGATATAGTTAACATCGCGATGTTGGACAAAAGAATCTATGATATTGAAGATAACACGGTACTATTAGGAGAAAATGGTGCATATGGTGGATTGTTTCAATGTGAAGATTATCTAATAGATAGAAAGTCTGATGTTGAAAAATGGTTTTCTATAAAACCAGAATATAAAAATCAATACGATAATAAATTAAAAGAATTAGGTATTGAATTGGATGAAAATTTATGCGTTATTAATTTCAGAGGGGGGGAATATAGAGGAATTTCCACGTGCTTGTTGAGAAAAGAATATTGGAAAGATGCTACCAATCATATGTTAGCAATCAATCCATTTATGGTTTTTTTAGCAATAACTGATGATCCTGAGCTGTGTAAAGAATATATGCCGTTTGATATTCAAACGTTGCATATTGATGCAGGTTTTGATTTTTATGTAGTTAATCAAGCTCATTGGTTGATAATTTCAAATTCATCATTTGGATGGTGGGCTGCTTGGTTAAACAAAAAATCCAAAAAAACTATAGCTCCTAAATATTGGGCTAGACATAATGTCAGCAATGGGTATTGGGCTCTTGGTAATTCGTATACAAGAGGATTTACTTTTATGGATAGAGAAGGTAAATTATTCAATTATGATGATTGTTTAATTGAAGCAACTGAATTTTATAAAAACCATAATATCATATAAATATGAGAAAAATTTACGACTGTTTTATTTTTTTTAATGAATTGGATTTACTTGAATTAAGATTAAATGTTTTAGATTCTTATGTTGATTATTTTGTTATTTGTGAAGCTTCCGTAACACACAGCGGAATTAATAAAGAATATATTTTTGAAAATAATAAACATAGATTTTCAAAATTCTTACATAAGATTATTCATTTGAAAATTGATGATATTCCTACAAATTTTTCCAATCTTCCAATTTCATCAAACGTAAATACATTCGATGAGGAATGCGTTAATGATATTCATTCATTTATAAATGAAACAACTCTGTTTAATAAAATAACAGAAAGTCATTTTGGTAGAGATTTTTTTCAAAAAGAATCTCTCAGAAGAGGTTTAGAGAATTGTGAAGATGATGATATTGTAATATTATCTGATTGTGATGAAATTCCAAATCCTAAAGTTTTAGAAAAAGTCGATAAGTTTATCAAAGATTATGAATTTTTTACATTTAATCAAAAGACTTATTATTATTATATAAATCTATTGAAAGAAACTTCATGGAAAGGTTCTAGAATGGGGTTATATAAAAACTTAAAAAAATATTCATTCAATAAATTAAGAGCGCAACAAAATTGCGAAATTTCTGAAGGTGGGTGGCATTTTAGTTTCATGGGAGGTTCTGAACAAGTTAAATTGAAAATTAAATCGTATTCACATCAAGAATTGAATACTTCAGAATATATAAATAATGTTGATAAAAACATAGAAAATAATATAGATCCATTTTTTAGAGGATCTTTGACGAAAGTTGATATTGATTCATCTTATCCAGAATATATTTTAAATAATTTGCAAAAATATCAACACATGATAAAATAAATTTATGTTAGATTTATCAAATGTAACGCTTATAGCGATGACATCTGTGAAAATACCTCAAACTATAAAAGCATTGCAATATAGTTCTAGAGATATAAAATTTGGAGCTATAAAAATTATTTCAGATATTAAACCAGATGATCTTCCTAGTGATATTATCCATGAATATACTGAGAAAATGTCTAATATAGATGATTGGAATTATTCAATTATCTATAAACTTGGGAAGCATATAGATACCGAATTTGCTATACTTATTCATGATGATGGTTTTATTATAAATCCTAAATCTTGGAGACCAGAGTTTTTTGAATATGATTATATTGGAGCGCCTTGGCCGTTGCCGATGGATGATTTTTCTTATAGAGATATAAATGGTGAAATTATAAGAGTTGGTAATAGTGTATCATTACGAAGTAAAAAATTAATAGATTTACCTGTAAAATTAAATTTAGAATGGAAACCATTTCATGGCTATTATAATGAAGACGGTTTTATTTGTGTAAATTATAGACATATATATAAAGAACACGGTATTAAATTTGCAGATATAGATGTTGCTAAATATTTTTCACACGAAACCCAATTACCAGAAACTTTTGGAATCGAACCATTCGCCTTTCATGGAAAGAAAGGATTATTTGATTAATATGAAAAAGGAAATAGTGATAGCCGCATATGATAAAGATTTACATTGGTTAAGTAGATTAAATTCCGATGTGAAGAAAACTATATATCGAAAAGGAAACAGAAGTGAGGATATAAATGAAATTTATATAGAGAATAATAAAGGAAGATGTGTGCATACATTCTTTAATCATATTTTTGAAAATTATAATAATCTTTCTGATGTAACATATTTTGCACAAGATTATCCTTTCGATCACTGGGAAAATATAATAGAAATTATAAATGATATTCCAACTATACAAAAAGAACAATTAAAAATAGGAGGTTATTGCGGATATCATTGGAATAGTATACAGACACCATCATCAAGTGGTGGTATTATGTGGGAATTATATCCATCCATTCATCATGGAAATGGTAATATACTTTCATGTGATAGCAAAGGACATCCTCATGCATCTGCTGATTTTCATATTGATGCTGATAAATATTGGAATTTATTTTTTAATAACAAACCTCCTAACTTTTATGAATTCATTCCTGGGGGTCACTTTTCAATAACAAAAGAACACGCTCATTTAAGAACTAGAGATTTTTATAAAAAAGTTGTAGATTTTTTAATAGATTATGAATTTGCACCCTGGATTGTTGAAAGATTAGAGTGTTATATTTTCAATCCAAAATATTCAACTATTTAAATGATTTGACATTTCAAAAAAATTTGGTAGATTTTAGAATATGATTTTAAAAGAAGATATTAAAACATTGGTAGGTAATCACGTTTCACCTTATATCTACAATGCAAAGGAATTTAAAGCTGGTAAAACACCGATATATTATTCTGGTCCATATTGGGACAATCAAGAGACAGAAGCTGCTCTAGATTCATTTTTAAATGGTAAATGGATCACTGCTGGTGAAAAAGTTCATAAATTTGAAAGTCAGTTTTCCAAGAGGTTCAATACCAAATATGGTCATATGGTAAATTCTGGAAGTTCGGCCAATTTAATTTTAATTTCTGGTTTAAAGAGAAGATTTAATTGGCAAGATGGTGATGAAATCATTGTATCACCTGTTGGATTTGCAACTACAATTTCTGTAATTTATCAAACCAGACTAACCCCAGTTTTTGTAGATATCGAATGGGACACTTTGAACTTTGATATTGACCAAATTGAATCTAAAATAACAAACAAGACGAAGGCTATTTTTATATCTCCAGTTTTAGGAAATCCTCCAGATATGGATAGATTGATTGAAATTAGCGAAAAGCATGGAATTCAACTTGTAGGGGATAACTGCGATAGTCTTGGAAGCAAGTGGGATGGAAAATATCTAAATGAATATTATGTAGCTTATTCAAATTCTTTTTATCCAGCCCATCATATTTCAACAGGTGAAGGCGGTATGGTATGCACTGATGATGTCGATCTTAAAAAGCTTTTCGTTAGTTTAAGCTGGTGGGGTCGTGATTGTTATTGTGTAGGATCTGCCAATCTTCTACCATGCGGTACTTGTGGAAATAGATTCGATAACTGGCTTGAGAATTTTGATGGTGTGATTGATCATAAATACGTATTTTCTGAAATGGGATACAATTTAAAACCATTGGATATGCAAGGTGCTATCGGGTTGGTTCAGCTTGAAAAATTAGATGAAATTGAAAATAATAGAAGAATTTCTAGAGATACAATTTCTAAAATTTTCTGTAACAATATTCCGAATGTTAAAATTCCTAAAACCTTAGATAAGGCAGATCCTTGCTGGTTTGGAACTCCGTTCATTTGTGAAGAAAGTGGATTAAAACCCGAATTAGTCAAATACTTAGAGGATAATAAAATACAGACTAGAAACTATTTTGCTGGTAATATTTTGTTACATCCAGGATACAAACACTTGGATGATTATAAAAAATATCCAGAAGCGAATAAAGTTTTAGATAAAGTATTTTTCATTGGTGCTGCTCCTCATTATACAACTCCAGTGTTTGAATATATTGAAGATGTAATTTCAAAATTTAGAAAATAATTTATGATATCGGTTTTTGGAGGTACTGGATTTGTTGGTAGTGAATTTTGCCAGCAATTTAAAGATGAAGTTGCAATTATAGATAGAAATTCTTTTATCCCTATCAGTGATAAAGTTTTATATTTTATAAGTACGGTAGATAATTACAATGTATTGACAGATTCTAAAAAAGACATCAACACTAATTTAATTCATCTTATGAATGTATTGGATGAATGTAAAAATAAAAATATAGAATTTACATTTATAAGTTCATGGTTCGTTTATGGAGAGACTGATTTACCAGCAACTGAAAGTTCTATATGTAAACCTAAAGGATTTTATTCAATAACCAAATACGCTGCAGAATTATTATTAGAATCTTATTGTAAAACATTTAATATAAAATATAAAATCATAAGGCTTGGAAATGTTTTGGGAAATTCTGATGGTAAAATTTCTAAAAAGAAAAACGCTCTTCAATTTTTAATAAGTGAGATTAAAGAAAATAAAGATATAAATCTTTATAATAATGGCAATTTTTATAGAGATTTTATACACGTTAGTGATGTTGCCAAAGGTATCAAATATGTAATGGAGCGTGGCAACTTCAATGAAATATATAATTTAGGGTGCGGAATTCCTATAGTTTTTAAATCTATAATTGATTACGCTGTTGAAAAAACAAATTCAACTAGTAAAATTGGAATTATGGATGCTACTGATTTTCATAAAATAGTTCAAGTCGAATCTATGTACTTAGATACTAATAAGTTGAATAGTTTGGGATTTAAACCAGAAAAAAACATCTATCAAATTGTAGATGAATTATTGGAATAATGTTTAAAGCAATAAATCATATATTATTTGAAAATCCTTCTAAGGAAATAGATTCGGAAACTTTAGAAGAGTTTGTTCCTTATATGGTAACAAGATATTTTTCATTTTATGAAAATGGAAAATATATAGATTATATTAATTCTACAATTAATAAATATCAAAATATTTTTTACACTAAAGAAGATGAATATAAATTTTATGAAAATGTAATTCCTAAATTAAAAAATAAAAAGATTAATTACATTAAAAAAAATAAAAAGGAAAAGACAAAAAAAGATATTGTCGAAGCAGTTCCTGATTTTTATTCAAGAAAAGAATGGGAAAACTTGACATCTAATGATATATAATTAAATTTATATATGTCAGTTTCAATAGATGTTTTAGCTCCTCAAAAATCACACATAGATCTTTCAGATAAAATGCTACCCAGTGATTTTGGGTTAGATGATTATCAATTATCAAATTTATTTGATGATGTTATATTAATCGAATATTGTGATTTACATGGTGGTGAAGACGGTTCGGAGTATATTTTAAGAGGAGGAATTGCAGTTCCTATAAATCAAGTTCACAATGCTTGGAGAAAAGGAAAGGTTATCCTGAATGGACCCAGAGTTCAATATGCTAAAGTTGGAGATGTTGTAGTGTTCCCTAATAATATGGGAATTCCAATTACCAATTTAGAAGTTGAAGGTTATGGTAAAATTAAAAATGGACTGTTCATAAATGAACAGAGGATGTTTGGAATTTGTAAAGTTAACGATAAAGCTAACAATAAATAATTTAGATGGATCTTCCTAAATTATCTGATATTGTAAAAACAGCATTTGAATTTTTTAAAAATACAAAAAATTCAATTTTAACAAATATCAATAATAGAAGTAGAAGAAAAATAAGCAGATCTGAATTAAAAAATCTAGTAAGTTCTAACGTTTGTGAAATTATCTTTTTAAGAAGAACTCCAGAGAGAGCCCCAGTTCCACCTAGAGCGCAATGGAGAAGAATGTTATGTACAAACAGTATTGAAATTTTAAACAGTACAAATGGAAAGATATCTTTAAACTTTCGTTTTCCTAAAACTCCTAGAAGGATAGATGAAGTAAAACATAATATAGTTGTAGCTTGGGACATTATAATGCAAGATTATAGAAATATAAGTATGGAAAATTGTTATTTGATTCAAACTATTCCAGGAGATGAAACCTTTTGGAAGTATTATAATGAAGTTCTTTATACTATGACACCTGCTCAAAAAATGAATTTCATGGATACTTAAAATGAACAATATCGATCAACAATTAAAAAAATGTATTTTAAAAAATGTCAATTTTACTATTGATAATAAATGTGTACGTTCTGGAAAAGTTAAAGTTTTTAATATAAAGCAATTTTTTATAAAATTTAAAATTTTATCCGACAATATAGAAAAAGAATATGAACTTCCATACCCATTTAAATTGGTTGAACTTGAAGATGGCTTTTTGTTTGATTACAGCTTGAGTGCATTTTGCCCACCATCAAATGAAAATTATTATAAAATGTTAGTTTACGATAAAGGCAATGCATCTAAATTATACAATAATTATCTGTTTATGAAGTTTTAACAGTTTGACATTTTTCCATTTCAGGTTAAGCTATTTGAAATGTCTAACTTAATACTTAATTTTCCAGAATCATATACTCCATCATCGTCACAGGTTAAGATTCTAAAAAAAATAGAACAGTCTATTTCAAACGGTGAGAAATTCATAGTCTGCAACGCTCCAACAGGATCTGGTAAATCTTTTTTCGCACCAACACTAGCAAAATACATAGGAGGACCAAGCGATACTTGGAAATCAAGGGTTGATGATTATAGTATTTTTGGAGATAAGGGATCTGAATATGTAAATGAAGAGGATTTGTTCGGAGTTTATGCTTTGACTATTACGAAATCGTTACAAGATCAATATAAAAGCTCGTTCGATTTTGCATCTGTGTTGAAAGGTCAATCAAACTATCAATGTAATTATGATGATATGTTGACTGTTGATGTGGCTCCTTGTATATATATACCAACATTAAAAAAAGAATGCTGGAGTTGTAATAGATGTAGTTATTACAACGATAGAAATAAAATGCTCAAAAGTGAATTTGCAACTTTGAATTATAGTATGTATTTTTCATTACCTGATCATTTAAAGAAAAGAAAAATATTAGTATTAGATGAGGCATCAGAGCTAGAAGAACAATTGGTAAATCAATTTACATGCGAAATTGATTTAATCTTTTTAAAGAAAACATCAATTAAAATATCAGCTTTTCCATCTGAAGAAAAAGCCATCAATGTGTTGTCTTGGCTTGGTAATTTATTATCCGAAATAAAAATAAACATTGATTTATATTTGGATTATTTTAAAAACAAAAAAACTAAAAATTCAGAATTTCATAAAAAGAAATCCGAATATTCTAAACTTTTAAATATTTCTAAAAGTATAGAATTATTAATTGAAACTTATTATGATAGTCAATATATAATCGAACACGGCGATTCTATTTTAAAATTCATACCTCTTAAAATTGATAAATTGAGTAAATATTTGTTTGATAATGCGGATCATGTGATACTTTTAAGTGCTACTATAATCGACCCTGTTAATTTTTGTAATACGTTGGGAATTGCAAAACATTCATATATTGAAGTAGATTCTATTTTTGATTCTGAAAAATCACCTATTTATATTTTAGCGACACAAAAAATAAATTATAGTAATCTTAAATCATTATTGCCAAAAATTTGTAAACAAATTGAAGGCATTTTAGAAGAACATAAAGAAGAAAAAGGAATTATTCACACCCATACTCAATTTATATCTGATTATATTAGAGATAATGTAAATACCGATAGATTTTTATGTAGAGAACTTGGGATATCTAATGATATTATTTTAGAAAAACATGTTAAAACTTCAAAACCTACAGTGTTGGTATCACCATCCATGACATATGGTGTAGATTTGAAAGGAGATTTAGCCAAATTTCAAATTGTATTAAAGGCTCCTTGGTTGCCTACAAAAGATCCAAGAGTTGAAAGAATGATGAAAATTGATAAAAATTGGTATTCTAATAAAATGTTGTGTAATTTAGTTCAAGCCTGTGGAAGAGGAGTAAGATCTACAGCGGATGAATGCATTACTTATATTTTAGATGGTAGTATATTTGATACTATTGCTAAAAATAAGAAAAAATTACCCAAATACTTTTTAGACAGGCTTCAATAATGGATGAAAATCTTAAATAATTTTAGTGATTAAATATTCTTATCATCGTGAGCAGTTAGATTTATTGATGCTTTTTACATCAGCATTCGATGATACGTTTGTATATAGATATGATTTCAATACCAAAACGCCAGAATCTAAAATTCAAGTTAGATATATTCATGGTCCAAAACAACGAGTAATCCATGACATAGTAACAAAAGAGAAAAATCTCACATTACCAGTGGTTTCAATAGAACAAACTGGATTATCGAGAGATCCAGATAGAGTAGTTCACAAACATCAAAATATCTATAGACCATTATTAGGAAATGTTTCAAAAGTTGGTAAAATTCCAATGCCTATACCTGTAACTATGGATGTCAAAGTATCTATAATTGCAAAATATAAAGAAGATATTGATCAAATTATTCAAAATTTTGCAACCGTTTGCAATCCCTATTTTGTTGTTTCTTGGAAAATTCCAGAAGAATTTGGATTAGATTTTACTGATGAATTGAGAGTTCAAATCGAATGGGCTGGAAATATTTCATATACAACTCCAACAACATTAGGAATAGATGACAAATATAGAATAAGTGCTGATACAACTTTCACTATCAAAGGTTGGCTTTTTCCATCTTTACAAAATCCAGAAGCTCCCATTTATGTTGTCAATACTAAATTTATAAATCAAAATTTAGCATCAAGAGTAACAGGATACGACGATTATCCATCGTTATCTGCGTCATATGTTGAATCGGATACTGTTATGGTATCGGCATATCCAGAATTTACTAATTTTTATTATTCTGTATCTGGTGATATAATACCCTTATTAGCACCTGCAAGATTTAATTATACAGTAAGAAATAATTTCTTGATATTAGGAAAGAGATTTGGGTATAATAATACTTGGTATTTGAGTTCTTCAAAACAGGAGTTTTTATTAGACTTTGTAGAAATTAAAACTGCCAAGTTCCCAATCATATCAGCTTATAAAATTCCTGAGAATTTAATAACTACTTATACAGATAATAATGTAACTATTTCAATTCCAGAAAACTTTTTATCAGGATCATCTGGAGATTTTACTATAGTAACTGCCAACAGTGCTGGATGGACATCTTCCAAATATAAATTTTCTATAGATGACATTAATAATAAAAATATGTATATTCAACCAGATTTGATTAGTACATATTATCAACCAAACAGTGCAAATACATATATTAGACCTTAAATATAATTATGTCAGATATTGTAGTAAGCCAACATATTGATGATCTTTTAAGAAGTTCAAGCGCTTCTGGATCTAGAAATGTATTAAATGTTCCTAGTGTATCGGAAGTTCCAACTATTCAAAGTTTCAACGCACTTTCTGAATCTGTAGCTAGAATAGATGGATCTCTTATAAACGTTCTTAGTCTCAGTGGAGATACTTATACATTACAATTATCTAATTTAGGAGCTTACATAAGAAAATTTCATAGTTCTCCTCATACTATTATCATACCTAATTCATCTGATGTTTCGTTTCAGGTTGGTAGTACGTTTGTAATTAGAAACACAAGTTCAAGCAGCTTAACCATATCAAGCGGACCTACAGTATCATTAAGTTATTTTGCAGACTTGAGTGCTAATATATTAGATCAATATGCTTCTGCTCAAATAGTTTGTGTTGGAACAGATAACTGGGATATAATTTAATATGAGAATATCAACAGCTTCTAGATACAAGTTTTTAAAAGATTATAGAATAGGAGTTCCTGAATTATTGTCAGAAACATCCTATAGTGGTAATATTATTTTTAATGAAAGTGATTTAAGAAAAAGCATTGGATGGTTAGCTAATACCGCTGTAAGACAAGTCGGTACCACTTTCACTGGATTGTTTTTTCTCGATAGACAGGGTGATGCTGTATCAATTAATACTGAGGGTGATGTTGTTGCTGTAGGAGCTTCAAATGGTAGAACAACAGATATCGGATATACCAGAATATTTAGACTTACTTCTTATTCTGGTAATGGGTCTTGGGGTCAAATAGGGCAAACTATTGATGGTGAGGCATCGGGAGATTTCAGTGGTTTTTCTGTTTCTTTAAACAATATTGGTGATAGAGTAGCTATAGGAGCAAGGGGGAATGATAATATTGGTGGAGTTGATAGTGGACATGTGAGAGTATATCAATTAAGTACATTTGGTAGTAATAATTCCTGGGTTCGGTTGGGTCAAGATATCGACGGGGAAGCTGCGGCAGATCAATTTGGATCTACAATAGATTTGAATGGTGAAGGGAATATATTAGCAACGGGTACACCTTTTAATGATAGTTATGGTTCTAGTTCTGGTCGCGTAAAAATATATCAATTAAGTTCATTCGATGTTAATAATTCTTGGGTGCAAATTGGACAAAATATAGACGGTGAAAGTGGAGATAGTGCAGGAACAAACGTGTCCTTAAATAACGCAGGTGATAGAATAGCTGTATCCTTCCCTTACCGCGCAGTTAACGGCTTTAATAATTCTGGAATAGTTAAGGTTTTTAATTTAAGCGCATATAGTGGCAATTATACTTGGGTTCAAGTAGGGCAAGATATAACAGGTATTGCAGAAGAGTATGGATACTTCGGTATCGGTGGTATATCAATGAATTATAGTGGTGATAGGATAGCTATAGGTTCTAATCAAAGTGGTAATGGATTAGTAAGTGTTTATGAATTAAGTGGTAATAATTGGTTACAGGTAGGCCAGTTTATAACTGGGCAGCAGACTAATGAGAGTTTTGGTAATGAAATATCTATTAATGATGCTGGAGATAAAATAGCAGTGACTTCAAATCTTTATGTATCTGATAGTGGATATCAAAGTTGCTTGAGATTATATCAATTAAGTTCTTACAACAATTTAAACACTTGGGTGCAAGAAGGATTAACTTTAGATTCTAACACAAATAACGGTGAATTTAATAAAATTAAGATGAATGGTTCTGGTGATACATTTATTGTAGGTGGTCCATTTGCAACTTCACGTGGTAATGCGAAAGTATTTAAAACCTATTCGCAAAAAACAGATAATTTATATACAGGATTTAATGATGATCTTATACAGGCTTCTAGACCAAGATGGAAATATCCAAACAATTTAAATATATATGGAGGTTGGTATAATAATTATACAAATAGCTTTTTAACAGACCTGCAAAATATAACATTTTCTGCTCCTACAAGTTCGAATTTTTTTACGGAAATACCAGCGTTAACAGCTATAAATCAAGCTCAGGGTATAAAGTGGGTAGAAATAGCAACTAAAAAAAATACTTCAATTACATTATCTTCAACTCCATCTTCAGCAATATATTTTAAAAGAAATGGATTTAATATTAGATTAAAAACAACACCTCAAGTATCATGGATTTATAATTCGAATTTATATAAAGATACTGCACTAGGTTTTTCTCTTGGTGTTGAATACGCGCCAGATATAGTAGTCAATAATATTTTTTGTAATCTAGCTCCATTAAACACCACCTTTTCTGCCTTTAGCGCAAATTATGATAACTGGTTTGTAAATTTTTCTTCGGAAATTCAACCCATTTCTGGTGTTGATAGATGGCTTCTAAACAATACAAATTACATTAATTCAAAAACCATAACTCTAACAGCCAACAACCAATATATACGCTATCAACCACTAGGCATCTCTTATAAAAACTTATCATCTTTATCTGCATCTAGTGAATTTAATGTATATGTAAATTCAAATATATTAGATTTTGGTTTAAAATCAACATCATCGCTACGATCAAGACTTACAAGCGTCACTCCATTAACATCTACAAGAAATGTATTTACAACTTACAACCGAACAACTAATACCTTTATAAGAAATCCAAATCTTTGGTGTGCTGATTTAACAGATCAATTAACAGCTCTTGTTGTTCAAAAATTGGGAGAAGCTGTATTTTCATACGGCGGTACTCTAATAACACCAAGACACTTATTATATGTTCAACATGCTTTTCCTAGAACTGACAGAGTAAGATTTGTAAGATCAGACAATACTGTTATTTCAGCAGCGCCATTAGCATCTTCTGATAGTACAACGTATAAAAATGATTTTCCAATAGCATCGCTCTCCTCAGTAGATAGTCTATATACAGATATTGGTATTGTTGTACTTGATAGAGATGTATCTTTATCTGGTATTCATGTAATGCCGATAGCAGCGATTACTCCAACAGAAAGAGAAATATTAAATCAACAATTTATACCTACACTTTTGTGTACGCAAGCTCCAGGTAGATCTACTGGGTCATCAAATCCAAATGCGGTTAGTGCGAGCGATATTCAGATGACTATAAGTTCAACTAACTTTTTAAATATGACCACAGCATGGGAATCTCAAAGCGCAAACCCGTTTTTAAATTGGGATGTGATGGGAGCTGGAGGATCAGGGTATACTATTTGGGACGGTGACAGTGGCAATTCTCATTTATTATTCTGTAATGATAAACTTTATGTTTATAGCATTACTTTTTCCTTTACAGGTAGAGGTGCTATTGTTTCAGCACTTTCGGGAGCTATAAACTACTTAATAGACAAAGCAGATCAATTAGCGGGTATTACTACTAATATGAAACCAACATATTACACTATAGAGCAGATTGCGAATAGATGATAAACTATTTTTATTAGTATAATTCGGAATTGATATTTAGTAATTTAGCCTAAATAAGATATATGGCAGGGTCTGACAGTTCCACAACAGCAAATTCAAATAGAAATTTTGTATCCAGAGATGGGAGAAGTGCAACTTTTGACAGATCCATGACTTCTTATTTGAATTCAAGAAGTACAAATTCTTATGATATTTTAGATTCTGACGAAAATAAAAATACAAAATACAAGTATTTCAAAAAGGTTGGAATGCGAAGAGCGGAAGCAATTTCCAAAAATTCAATAGCATTAAGCAACGATTTTAATAACACTGCATATGGAATGATGCATAAAGATTCATCATTCGGTGATGTGATGTATGCAACCGTTTCAGAAGATAAACCAGGAAGATTAAGAGATTATAGATCAATAGCTGCATATTCTGAAGTTTCAGATGCATTAGATGAAATTTGCGACGAGTGTGTAAATTATGATGAAAATTCAAATATATTGAAACTTTTATTTGTAAATGATAATTTAAAGTCTATTGAAAAAGAAAAAATAGCCGACGAATTTGATAAATTTATAGATCATTTTGATTTTAAAAATAAAGGATGGAGATATTTTAGACAATTCTTAATAGAAGGTGAACTGTATTTTGAAAATATAATCCACGAAGATTATACAAAACAAGGCATTTTAGCTGTTCAAAATTTACCAGCCGATAATATAGATCCTGTATATGCTAATATACAAAACATGTTGATTAAAGGATTTTTATATAAAAAACCTGTTTTTGATCCAAACGATCCGAAAAAAGTTGAAAGATTTGAATATATACCATTTGAAGAAAATCAAATTATATATGTCAACAACGAAGCTTACAATGAAACAAAAGAATTTGTAGTTCCATTTGTTGAAAATTGCAGACGCGCATATCGTCAATTATCAATGATTGAAGATAGTGTTGTTATACATAGATTAGTACACGCTCCTCTTCGTTTTATGTTTAATGTGGACGTTGGTAGAATGCCAGTTCCACAAGCAGAATCATATCTTCGTAAATTACAACAACAATATTGGTCTACAAAAACATTTGATTCTGATCAAAATGATATTGTTAAAAAATATAATCCACAGTCAATGTTGGATAGTTATTGGTTTGCAAAACGTCAAGGTCAAGAAGCTACATCAGTTCAAACTTTCGGAGGACAACCAAGCGATGGCAATTTAGATGTTTTGGATTGGTTCCTTAGAAAGCTTTATCGTTCTTTAAAAGTACCAACAAGTAGATTGAAAGATGATAGCGGATTATCAGACGGTTCTCAAATTTTAAATGAAGAATTGAAATTTGCAAAAATGATAGTTCGCCAACAACAAAAATTTGCAGCAGCTATTAAAAAAGGATTTATTACTCACATCAAACTTCGTGGAATGTTCGACGAATATGATGTCGAAGAACAAAACATCGATATTTCTTTTGTTCCACCTGGAACATTTTTCGAAATGAGAGAAAATCAAAAGAAACAATTGAAAGTTGAAATGTATGGTAGTGTTATGAATACACAAAATATTTCTGACACTTTTGCAAAGAAAAAATATTTGGGCTGGAGTGATAAAGATGTGTTGGCTGATAGAGAATTTAGACGATCTGATGCTGCATTTACTTGGGAACTTCAACAAATTTCATCAGCTGGACCAAATTGGAAAGCACAATTATTACAAGGTGCTGCAGAACCAGCGGCGGCTGGAGAAGCTCCAGAAATGGGCGGCGGTATTGGTGGTGGAATGCCTCCTGATTTTGGAGGAGGTCCAGCGGCAATTGGTGGAGAGACAGGAGCACCACCTCCTCAAGAAGAACCATTTGGAGGAGAAACTAATACAGAACCACCACCTGGAGAAGGAACCCCAGCTTAACTACAAAATTTTACACAATTGAATGAGGATGAATAATAAAATCCAGTTCCATTATTTGATGCGAAATTAAATCCTGGTGTGCTGGCATCAACACATTGATAAAAATAATACGTTGTTCCATTGTTTGAAGATACATGATTATATCTGGTTGATTGTCCCCATAAAATAAAATCATTGGCTGAGAGATAATAATATCTGGAACCATTATTTGCTTGTAAATCGATACCTATTTGACTAAGAACTCCGCAAGATATCGGAAAATAGAAAGTTCCATTATTATCGGTTATTGCCACAATATTATTTAATTAAAGCAATAGATTAAATACATTTATGTCTCAATTGTGCCAAATAAGTCCGATATCAGCATTCATGTCAACGAATTTAAATTCAAAGATAGAATGTTTTCAGCAATTGGGAGAGCGTATCATGAGAATGTTGGGACATCCAATTATAAATGTAGAAATTCATCCTGATCAATTATATGATTCTATTTCAATGGCAGTTGAGTTTTTTACAAAGTATGCTGGTTACACTCAAGAATATTTGATATTTGATAGTAATTTATACGAATCAAACAAAGGTATAAGGCTTGATCATTTATTTACAGTTGCAAATACTGGATTTACATTGAGTCAAAAATTACAACAACCAAATAGATCAAATCCAGATTTTACTGTTGATATTCCAGAAGCATTGTATGTATCATTATCTTCAATTCCACAATCTTATTTTTCAGCGAGTAGTGCATTGAGTTCTGCAGTTGCATCAGATGGAATTTACGAAATGCAAATAATTAACTCTGAAATATATAATCAATTTATATCATACAATCCTCAGCTGAGTGCGCATTTTAAAATGTCTCCTCAAAGAAAGATATCTTCTCAATGTCAAAACATAGAAAATGCAACTCAATACAATAACATGTTTGATTATGATGTGATGGATTATAGAAAAGTAATGTCTGTTACTGATTTTGAAGAAGGAAGCAATCAAGGTATAAATACATTATTCACCTTAGAACAAACACTTGCACAACAAACATATTTTAGTTATGCTATGGGTAATTATGGTTTTGATTTACTTTCATGGCATACTATGAAAGATTGGATTGAAACAAGAGAAAAGCTTTTAGCAATTCGTAGAGATATACATTTTGATGCAAGAACACAATATCTAAAATTCTATCCGCAACCAAAAAATACAAGATTCTATGGTGTAATTTCTTGTTATGTTGAAAGACCAATAAGAGACATAATCAAAGAAAAATGGGTATTGGAATACAGTGTAGCATTAGCTAAAGTAATGTGGGGAAGAATCCTTACAAAAATAACAGGAGTTTCATTACTTGGTGGTGGAAATTTCAACGGTGATACTATTCTCGCAGAAGGTATCAGAGAAAAAGAAGCATTGGAAACAATGTTGGTCGAAGGTGGATACGGAGATTTTGCACCTGTCTCGCTACTAGTTGGATAATATGCTTCCTTTAAAAAGAGACAAAAGATTCCGTCAAGGAATTTACAAACCAAAAAATCCTAAAAAATTTATTGGAACTACTGCAATTTATCGTAGTGGTTTAGAATGTAAGTTTTTTATGTTTTGTGACAATAATAGTAATGTTATAAAATGGGGAAGTGAAAATATAATAATACCTTACGTTTCAAAAATTGATGGAAAGTGGCACAAGTATTATGTGGATAATTATGTTGAAATAATGGAAGGAACTAAATTAGTGAAATATTTAGTGGAAATAAAACCACACAAACAGACTTTAAAACCAGAAGCGAAGCAGGGAAAACGAAAAAGTAGTTTGCTGTATGAACAAACACAATGGATCATAAATCACGAAGGTAAATGGCCAGCAGCTAGAAAATTTTGTGAAAGTAAAGGATGGAAGTTCCTTATTTTAACAGAGAAGGAATTGAATTAAAAATTCTTTTAATAAATAAGATAAATGAGGATTTTTACGGAAAATGTCAATTTTATCTCCACATCGGGGGATAAAAATATTCTTCAAATAGAAAATTATGAAGAAGTATTTTTTGATGTTTATGAAATATCAATAAATGGTAAAAAATTCATTTCTGAAAAAATAGGAGAATATGAAAAAAAACCTATTGTAAAAATACCCGTGGAAATCGACGGGATTAAAAAAGAATACCCATTTATATTAAACGAAGGTAAATTTCAAATAGTGTTCAATGAACAAAATGAATTGATTCAAGAATCTGTAGAAGAAAATATTCCAGCGATAACTGAAGAATTTGATGAGGTTGAAGAATATTCCAAAGAATCGTTTGAAAAAGAACTCATAGATATTCAAGAAAAGAAAAATAAAATTCTGGAATATATAGAAAATGTTAAAAAAACTGCAAAACAGCAAACTGATGAATATAATAAAAACCAGTTAAAAATTCTAGAACAGCAAAAAGAAGAAAATAAAAAAGAATTAAAATCTTTATTGGAATCTTCTAAGCAATCATGGTTTGAAGAATTTGTCGATGTATCAGATAAAATTAAAAAAGAATTATTTGATAGATTGAATATTAATAATTCTGAAATTTATGAATCAATTGATTTGAAATTAGAAATCATTTCTGATGATTTTAAGAAATTAATTGAAGAAGATTTTTCAAATACCGAAAAAATATTTGAAAATAAAATAAAAGAATTAATAACAGAAATTTATAATAATCAGGTTATCAAAGTCATCAACGATGGTATTGATAAAATTTCACAACAATCAGAAGTTTCTTTTGAAAATATAAAAAATGATTTTGATTTGGCTCTTTCTGAAAAAGCAACCAGCGTTGATTTAAAAAATGTCGAAGATAAGTTAGAAACTGAAATTTTATCAGTACAAAAAGAATCAATTGAATTACACGATTTAATTTCAAAAAGCGTATCATCAAATAAAAAATCAATAACATATATTGAAAATAAAATTGATGAAACTCAAAAAGAATTAAAAGAGAACATCATAAAAATAATTGATGAAAAGATCGAAGAAAACGAAGATAGCATAACAACATATTACAATGAAAAACTTGACGTTGTTGAAAATAAACTTATAGATCTTTCAGACGAAAACAGACAGTATTTCATTGGATTGATAAACGAAAGCAGAGATAATCTCTTAAAAGAAATCAAATCCATTAAAGAAAATAAAGCAATAGAATATATTGTTGAAAATAAAAAAACTGGGGAAAAGAAAGAAATTGATATTAATTCAATAAAAAGCGATCTCCAGAAAGAAATATCAAATAAAATCTCAAATGAGATAATCTCTCTTAGAAAATATACAGCATATCATGGCGGCGGTGGAGGTACTGTAGCTCAACAATTTGCAGATGGTGGAACCATGAACGGATCATTGAATATCAATGGTCAAATATTAAGTGGTGGTGTTGATATAGCTACATTATTTACAATTGGGGGAACTTCAAATTTCGCAACTTATGATTTTGTAAATAATAATTTTTTAAATTTATCAGGAGGTATAATTACTGGAAGTACACGCTTCAACAGTAATGTAACAATTTACGGTAATCTTACCGCTACTGGCACTACAACATTTAACAATACGATATTCTCTGTTACAAGTGCATTAAGTGTTGTTCATATAGGTGAGGGTCCAGCAGTGTGGGTAGGTAATAGCGGCCTTGGTGATATAGCTTCTTTCAATGATATAGATACAGGGCTTGAAGTATTACACGTTGGCGGTAGTAACGGCGCATTCCCCAATGTCGGCGTAAAGACTAGTACACCTAATGTTGATTTTACGGTTAATGGTCAAATTAGCGCTTCCAATACAATTTGGAGTTCTGGTGGTAATTCTAATAACTGGAATAGTACTTATAGTATGGTAAACGCTTTAAGTGCTACATGGAGTTTAGGTCCTGATGACTCAAATACAATTATAGGTCTTTCAATCTTTTTATAAAAAAAATAAATAAAATCATGGCAACATATACAAAGCAATTATTATCACAAAGCACAAATGGCAAGTCTATTGTTATAGCTGCCAGTGGTGCTAACACTACAACAATACACACAACACAAGCATCATCAAGTGTAGTTGATGAGGTGTGGTTATACGCTACAAACTCTACAACATCAGATATAATGTTTAATTTATTATATGGAGGTACAGATTTTTCAACTGATATTTTATTTGAAGGTGTTATTGAGGCTTATGCTGGAAATACATTAATCTGCCCTGGTTTAATTTTACAAGGAGATGGAACTACGGGATCTTCTATATATGGAAATGCTAGTGTATTGAGTGGCATTAATGTTTTTGGCTATGTAAATAGGATAAGTTAATATGAGTATTCGTTACGGAAATAAAGTTGGACCGTTAGTCTCACGTAAGTCTTCTTTTTTTAAAAAGGATAGATTTGATCGACTGCGTATAAAACAACCAACAGCAGCAGCAACTCCAGCCACACCGTCTCCATGGGTTCGTCCTGCTGATTGGTTGACAATGCCGACTATAATATCTTCAGAGCAAAAAATAGCTTTGTTGATGCCAGTGTTTCCGCAACAATCTAACTTTCTCGCTTTTACAATATCTGGAGCATATACAGTTGATTGGGGTGATGGTGTAACAGAAAATGTTGCATCTGGTGTTAAAGCTCAACATGAATACTCTTATACCGACCCAGATTTAAATGCCACCGTTGCAAGTGATGGTTATAAAATGGCAGTTGTAGTCATTACTCCTCAAGCTGGTCAAAATATAACAAGTGTAAACTTTAACCAAAAGTATGCACAAGCAGGATCTACATTTCCCGATTCATCTCCTATATTAGAAATAGCTTTATCTTGCCCAAGTTTAACAGGTTTAACTCTTGGTAATACAACCGCTTCTTTGGCTTTTTGTAAAAATTTAGTTAGTTTCACTGGAGTCAATATAGGATTATTAACTGACTTATCTAGTTCATTTGCAAATTTAGTTTCATTAAAAAATGTATCTTTTAATGATCTTACTAATATTACTAATATGAGTAGTATGTTTCGGAGTTGCTCTTCTCTTACAACAGTACCGCTTTTTAATACAGAGAATGTTATTAATATGACTAGTATGTTTCAGAGTTGCACTGCTCTTACAAGCGTACCTCTGTTTAATACATCAGCTGTTACTAGTATGAGTGGTATGTTTAGTAGTTGCACTGCTCTTACAAGCGTACCTCTGTTTAATACATCAGCTGTTACTAGTATGAGTAGTATGTTTAATGGCTGCACTACTCTTACAACTGTACCGCTTTTTAATACAGGGGCCGTTACTAATATGGGTAGTATGTTTAATAGTTGTACTACTCTTACAACTGTACCGCTTTTTAATACAGGGGCCGTTACTAATATGGGTAGTATGTTTGCCTCTTGTTCCCGTCTTCAGACTGTACCATTATTTAACACGCAAAATGTTACTACTATGGGAGGTGCTTTTCCACCAAATGGAATGTTTTCTGGCTGTAGATCACTTATAACTGTACCACTATTCAATACAGTAGCTGTTACTGATATGGGTGGTATGTTTTTTAGTTGCTTTTCTCTTACAAGTGTACCGCTTTTTAATACAGTAGCTGTTACTAGGATGTCTTTTATGTTTGCTAGTTGTTCCTCACTTACAAGTGTACCACTATTCAATACAGCAGCTGTACAATTCATAAATAATATGTTTGCTAGTTGTTCCTCACTTACAACTGTACCACTATTCAATACAGCAGCTGTTACTAATATGAATAGTATGTTTAATAGTTGCACTACTCTTACAACCGTACCGTTATTCAATACATCAGCTGCTACTGATATGGGTAGTATGTTTTCTAGTTGCACTACTCTTACAACCGTACCGTTATTCAATACAGTAGCTGTTACTAGTATGAGTGGTATGTTTAGTAGTTGCACTGCTCTTACAAGCGTACCGTTATTCAATACAGTAGCTGTTACTAGTATGAGTAGTATGTTTAGTAGTTGCACTGCTCTTACAAGCGTACCTCTGTTTAATACATCAGCCGTACAATTGATGAATAGTATGTTTAGTGGTTGCTCTTCTCTTACAAGTGTACCGTTATTCAATACAGCAGCTGTTACTAATATGAATAGTATGTTTTCTAATTGCACTACTCTTACAAGTGTACCTCTGTTTAATACAGCAGCTGTTATTGATATGTCTAGTATGTTTAATGGTTGTACTTCTCTTACAACTGTACCACTGTTTAATACAGCAGCTGTTACTAGTATGAGTAATATGTTTAACGGTTGTACTTCTCTTACAACTGTACCGTTATTAATTTCAGGTGCTGGAACAAATACAGGAAAGTTTGGTGGTATTTTTGCAAGTTGTATATCACTTACAAGAGCAGCATTGAATGGTTCTGAATATTCAATAAGTTATAGTGGTTGTAAATTATCAAAAGAAGAATTAGAATCTATATTCAATTATCTAGACACAATAGGTGCTGCTTCTCAAACAATAACAGTATCAAATAATTGGGGAGCGCCGACACCTGTAACTCTTACAGGAACTACAACTGTTGGTAGCACAACAATAAGCATGGCAAACACCACTGGTATTGCTGTAGGTATGCAAATTACAGGAACAGGATCACCTCTTACATCAACTAGAGCAGTAACATTTACCGATGCAGGTGATTTAGTCAACCTTGCAAGTCATGGATTAAGTAATGGAGATGAAGTTTCTTTTGCAACTAGAGTAACAACGACTGGTATTGTTATTAATACGATTTATTATGTAGTTAATGCTACGGCAGGTACATTTCAAGTAGCAGCAACTCTAGGTGGTCCAGCATTAGCATTAACGACAAACGGTTCTGGAACCTTACGCTATCGTACACAGGTTGTATCAATTAACCCCAACGTAAGCATCACAGTATCACGACAAATGGCTGCGGGGGGTGCAAATAGTTTAACATTTAGACAATTAAGAACTGGAACAGCCCTATTAAAAGGCTGGGCAGTAACAGCATAATTTTATGACATCAGGATTTTACAAAAAAGATAATGAGGAACTTTTCTATGCTCCAAACATAGTAGAAGGAAATGGGTTTGTGTTAGTAGCTCAAGACAAAGATCAATATGAATATCCAGTAGATGGATGGTATTGGTTTGATAGTGAAGATGAAGCAGAAGAGGTTTTCAATATTTTTAATGAAAACAAAGTGTAAATTAATAAAGATATTAATAATATTAGATTTTTTATAATAAAAAGATAAATAATTTATATGTTAAAATTAAGATTGATTGCGGAGAACCCAGACCTCTTAGAAAGATTTGAAATTGTTGAAGAACAAGACAATTTAAAAAAAGGCAGCTCTTTATATGTAAAAGGTCCATTCATAGGATGTAATCAAGTTAATAAAAATCGTCGCATGTATAATTTAGATGAAACACGCGAAGAAGTTAATCGTTATATCAGTGAAATGGTAACTCCTGGCAGAGCTATGGGAGAACTCAATCATCCATCAAGTGCTGAAGTTAATCTTGAAAGAGCATGTCATTTAGTCACTGAACTTTATGAAAGCGACAATGCTTTTTTCGGCAAAGCTAAAGTTTTATCTACACCAATGGGTCAAATTTTAAGAGCATTGATAAATGATGGTGTTAAAGTTGGAATGTCCACAAGAGCATTGGGATCATTGCAAGAAGAATCATCATACAATCTTGTAAAAAACATGAAGCTCGTAGCTATTGATGCAGTAGCAGATCCATCATTTCCAAAAGCATTTGTTAATGGTATTTTAGAATCAAAACAATGGGTAGTTTCTGATAATGGCAAGTATGAAGAAATTTATGAAAATTTTGAAAAATCAATAGGTAAATTACCTAAACATGATATGGGTTCTTATCTTAAAGATCAAATTTTAAAATTTATTAATTCACTTAGTTAAATACTGTTATGCCATTAAAAAAAGGATCATCAGATAAAACAATTTCCGCTAATATAGCAACGGAAATGAAATCTTATAAAAAGACTGGAAAGATCGGAACATCTAAACCAAAGTCAGACAAAGCTGCTCAAAAGCAAGCAGTTGCTATTGCATACTCCAAAGCTGGTAAAAGCAAAAAGAAAAAAGAAAAACCAGAAGAAGATGCTGAATCCGTTGTCAAGCAAATGAAAAAAAATAACGGAAAGATGTCATTTAAAGGTCCAAAAACAAAAGAACGTAAACATTCTGCACCTCCTGTTAAAGTACATAAAACCAAGAAAGGTAAAGGATCTTACAACAGAAATCAAGAATTGCACGAAAATAATGACATTACTGCATTTATTAATTGTATTTTTGAAAAAAATTACAACGCTGCGAATAAATATTTAACAGACGTTCTTAATTCAAAGATACAACAACGTATTGAGAATGAACTATCAACTCCCTTATTCTAATTTATGAAAATAACAGATCTATTAAACGAAGAAGTCGTAAGCGTAATCGGTGAAGAATCACTAGTTGCAATTCAAGAAGCTTTTGAAAAGAAAGTTGAATTAACAACCGAAGCAGCGCTTATATCACAAGACGAAGTTTATGCTGAAAAACTTGATCAACTTATTCAAGCAATTGATAAAGATCATAGTACAAAGATGAAGAGAGTTGTAGAAGCTGTTGATGCTGACAGAACTCAAAAACTTCTTAAAGTTGTCAACAAATACGAAAGAGCGTTGAACGAAGATTCAGCTACTTTCAAAAAGCAAATGGTAGGTGCAGTTAGTGCATATCTTGATGAGTTTTTAGAAGAATCAATTTCAAAAGAAGATTTAGCAACTGCTGTTAAAAACAAAAGCGCATATAATGTTTTAGAAAAACTTCGCGGTGTTTTAGCTGTTGATTCAGTATTAATGAAAGAGTCTGTTCAAGAAGCTGTTCTTGACGGCAAGACTCAAATTGATAATCTTCAATCTGAAAATTCAGAATTGAAAAAGCAACTTTCATCATTGCAAGAAAGCTTCAACAATATTAGAGTCAATGCTTTAATTGAAGAGAAAATTTCCAATATGGAAACTGAGAAAAAGTCTTTCATAAGAAAGACTCTCAAAGACAAATCATTCGATTTCGTTAATGAAAATTTTGATTATGTTTCTCGTCTTTTTGATAAAAAAGAAAAAGAAAAAATCAAATCAATCACCGAAGAAGCAAAACAAAAGAAAATGGATGTAGATTTCATTCCAGAATATCAGAAAGTTGTTTCAGAAAGTGTAAATAATACAACCGATGATTCATACAACAGCTATGTTGAAGAATTATCAAAAGTTTTCGGTAAGAGATAATTTTCACCAAGAACCATGAGGTCTTATGACCTGAATATAGAAACAGAAAATATACGTAAAACATATGAAACCTAATTCCCCAGTTAACGAAAGCAGAACTGACGCTCTTGTAAAGAAGTGGTCAAAGGTTCTGGATTATAGCAGCAATGCTATCCCAGCAATCCGCGACGAGCACACTTACAGAACTACAGCTATGCTTCTCGAAAACCAAGAACAATGGTGCATCCAAGAAGCGAATACTGGTACTGGTATCTTTGGCGCTACTGGCGCTCAAGGCCCATCAACCATTCCTAACACTGACGGTTATGCCGCTGGTGATAGTCGCCTTCCAAAGATTCTCATTCCTATGATCCGCCGTACTTTTCCTGAGTTGATTTCCAACGAAATTGTTGGTGTTCAGCCAATGGGTGGTCCAGTTGGACTTGCTTTCGCCCTTCGTTATGCCTATCAGCAAGAGACTCTCGGTGCTGATGGTGTCGATGGTCGTGCATTTGATACTGCTAACCGCGCTAATGGCACTGCTTACCTTTCTGGTGCAGACGGCCTGAACGCTACCGAACTTGGTTATCAACTTCTTGACACACGATTCACAGGTACTTCTTCAAGTGCTCTCTCTGGTAACGGAGAGTGGACATTTGCAGATGCAGACCGTGGTGTTGCAGAACTTCTTTCAAACTACGAACTGACAGGTAAAATCCCTCAGATCGAGATGAAGTTCGAAAAGACCGCTGTCGAAGCTGGAACTCGCAGACTTGCTACTCGCTGGTCTGTTGAGCTTGAGCAAGACCTTAAGAACATGCAAGGTATCGATATCGACGGTGAACTCACTAATGCTATGTCATATGAGATTCAAGCCGAAATCGACCGTGAGGTTGTGATTCGTATGATTCAGTCCGCCATGAATGGTGGATTCGGGGCTGGTTACTCCTTCTGGAGCCCAGTAAGTTCAGACGGTCGTTGGACTGCAGAGCGTAATATCACTTTCTATCAAAAGCTACTCATCGAAGCTGGTCGTATGGCCGCTCGTAACCGTAGAGGCGCTGCTAACTTTGTTATCGCAACTCCTCGCGTTTGCACCATCCTTGAAATGCTTCCTGACTTCAAGACATTTGAAATCACTGGAAACGTTACAACCGCTGGTGTCGGAGTATCCAAGGTAGGAACTGTAGGAAGCCGCTTCACAGTATATCGTGATACACGTACCGAAGTACAAAATCAAACTCTCTATTCACCGAACTACTATCGCAATAGTCCAAATTCTGGACAAGGCGTTGAGTATGCTCTTCTTGGATATAAGGGTTCTGAGTACTACGACACTGGTATCATCTATTGTCCTTACATTCCGATCATGGTTCAAAGAACCATCGGACCAAATGATTTCGCTCCTCGCGTTGGTCTCATGACCCGTTATGGAATCGTTAATAATATCTTTGGTGCGAATCTTTATTACCATCTGATCATTGTTAAAGGTCTTGGTGCAGCATTTACTCCTGGTACAGTTTCCACATACTTATAATGTGAACTGACTGAAGTAAGTACTTCAAAAAGTCTATCAAACCATGGGGGCCGAAGACCCCATGGTTTCTTTTTATATATTTAATAATTGACAATATATTTGGATGTAATATAAATAATTATATGGATATAAAAACTATCATTCAAAAAGAATCTGATGAAAAGTACAATGGATCTTTTAGATTTTTCAAAGAACAAAACTTAAAAAAGTTGGTAAGTGAAAAGGGATTTAAATATATCAAATCTAAAATTTCTGAAGATTTACATTTTCCTATATCTTTAATGGTATATTGTTTTGTGAATGACATATACAAACATCCCACATGTGTCTGCGGAAATAAACAAAAATTCAACACTGCTAAAAAAGAATTTTCAAAATATTGTTCTAATAAATGTAGATATGAAAATTTTTCAGATATTATATCTGTTAGACAGCAAACAAATTTAAAAAAGTACGGATCTACTAATGTATTAGCCAGTGAATATGGTAAGAAAAAAATATTAGAAACTAACTTATCAAAATACGGTGTTTCTAATTACACAAAAACTAAAGAATTTAAAGAAAAAGTTAAAGGTAAAAGTAATTTAACTTCCGATGGTAAGAAAATGTTAATTGAAAAAATAAAAAGAAAACATTACGATTCCATTTTTACAAAGTATACAAATTTTATTCCATTGTTTAAATTTGAAGAATATGATGGAGTAAAAGGATATAAAAAATATCCATGGTTTTGTAAAACATGTAACTCTAATTTTATATCATCTTTTGATAATGGTTGTGCTCCTATATGTGATAATTGCAAACCTAAAGGAACAGATTTAGAAATATTCATTAAGAAGTTTTTGGATAAATATAAAATTGAATATATATTCAGATATAGAAAATTAGAATCTGGAAGAGAAATTGATTTTTACATACCTTCTAAGAATTTAGGAATAGAAACCAGCGGATTATATTGGCATTCAACTGCAAATAAAACATATTCAAAAAATGATCATATTTCTAAATTAGAAGAATGTGAACATCAAGGAATAAATTTAATAAATATTTTCGCTGATGAAATTTATAACAAACCTAAAATTGTAATTAATAGATTAAAAAGTAAATTAAGTCTTGTAAAAAGAAAAATACCAGCCAGAAAATGTCAAGTTGGAAAAATTAGTAATATTCAATGTGAACATTTTTTAAAAAAATATCACATACAAGGAAGTATCAAAACAAATATTAAATATGGCTTGTTTTATAAAACTCGTTTAGTTGCAGTTATGACATTTAACAAAGGAAGATTAGCAACTGGTAACAAATCAATAAATGGAATTTTTGAGCTTGGTAGATATGCAACAATAGCCAATTTTAATATTGTTGGAGGTGCTGGTAAATTATTATCTTTTTTCAAAAATCAACACAGTCCAGAAAAAATTTATTCATATGCAGATAGAAGATGGAGCAATGGTAATCTTTATAAAAAATTGAATTTTAAATTAGATAAAGCAACTATTCCTAATTACTGGTATGTGAAAGATTTCAAAAACAGACTACATAGATTAAAATTTCAAAAAAATAATTTAAAACATTTTTTAAATTATGATGAACAAAAAACTGAAGAAATGATAATGAAAGAGTCTAAATTTTATAAAATATGGGATTGTGGATCTTTATTATTCATCTTATAATATAAAAATTAAAAACAAATAACTAAATAATATTATGGCTAGTTATACATTCGACACGCAAATTTTATCAGCATCACAAGTGGGTATTGGAAATCCAATAGCTCCCGCCGATTCCTTTCCATTAACAGCGGTTGGTGTTGGAATCCTTGCTCTTTCTTCTACTCACCAAGGGCTCGCTTTTAACTCTCTTCCATTAAGTGCTCAAGTTGTTAGAACTACTGTCAGAGGCAGCGTTTTCAATATAAACAGCGCTTATCATAATAAGCCCATGGCTTTGATTGAATTTGATAATACTTATACCGTATTCACTTTCAATTCATCAGCTCCAACATCGCAAGTTCTTTTACTTTCTGGAACCAGAGATGTATCAACACCAGAGCATAGAAGAAAGTGGGTTTTGGGATATTATTAATACAATAAACATTCAAATTTAAATATTAAACGCCAGATTAATTTCTGGTGTTTTTTATTATATAGTTAAATAATAATACATGTTTATCGGAGGTTCAGGAAGCGGTAATGAATTTAGTAAAAACGATCAAGGTTTTTATAGAGGAATTGTTGTTAAAAACAACGATCCCCTTCGTTTAAATAGAATTAAAATTTACATTTCCGAATTATCAAACCAGCCTTTCGAAGAGTGGTTTGATTCATATGATGAAATTGAAGTAAAAACACCTGGTGAAAATAATACAGATGACAAATGGTCAGATGTTAATATTTTTGAAGAAATATCAAAAAACATTCCATGGGCTGAACCTTGTTATCCAATTATAGGAGAAAGTGGAAACAGTAGATATTATAAAGATGGTAAAATAGTAACCATATCTGATTGTAATTATCTTGAAGGATTTGAAGTTATAAATGATGAGCCTCCATCTTTAGAAAAAGGATCATTTGCGCCATCATTTATATATGAAAATGGCGGTACATATATTGGAGATGCTTTTTCTAATCCAACTGCTAATTTTTCAGCACAATGCAATCCTTATAGTTTTTTATATAAACCATCATCACACACAAACAAAGCAAAGGGCGTTTTTGGTATTCCAGAAGTAGGTTCTAAAGTTTGGGTATTCCATTGGCAAGGAGATTTCAATTTCCCTGTTTATTTTGGAACTATGAAAGATTATAGAGAACTCACATTAATCAATGATACTGATAATACAACAAAAATGAGCCCATCATATCCTGTTGATTTTGAAAATTAAACCTTAAATAATTCAAGTGTCTTTAAGATATAAAAATAGAACAATTATAAATCAAAGGGGGGGTTCGATAGATATTGATAACTCTACCGAAAAAGAAAAAATACAAATCTCTCATAGAAGCGGAAGTAATTTAAATTTTACAAATATAGTTACAAGCGAATTAGCTTCTAATAATAAACAATTAATTGTAATAAACGATAATTATAAAACTGTAGGTGGTACAGATTCAGAATATGTAGTAAAAGACAAAATAGAAAGAGTTGGAGAAAATTCATATTCATTTAAAGGAACTTATGGAGATTCAGAAATAGACGCATTTAAACAATGGAAAGCTGCATATAAAACAATAGCAAATGCTAATTCCAGATTTAAAATTAATAGAGGCGGCGCAAGCTTTCCAAACGGTCCAACTACACCAACAAGTGGAACTAGATCTTCAAATCCAACATTAAATCAAACTATCGTTCCAGTTGAAAATAATTTCGGAGGATACATTAAAACACCTATTAGAAATGCATCAACAGATGAAGTTGTTGATTATGTTCCTATGCCATATAGGGACACAGAACCAGCAACTCCGAAAGATGTAACCACATCTGATGTCGATTTGGCTGCGGGTGTTAATGGATCTGCTGCTCCTGGTGTTTTAGAATTTGGATCTTCTAATTCAGCAGCTACCGAAGACGGATCTTGGACACCCAACACGCAGTCTACTAATATTGGAAACTCTATAAAAAATTTACAAGATAGTGCTTTAAACGCTATAGAAGCACAAATGGGAAATGGTGGTGATGATATTTCATTCGTTAAAAGAAATAAATCAGATACCGTTGGTGCTATTTTCAATGATTATCCATCTATAAGAATAGATACCAAAGGAAGAAGTCAACCAATAGAAGTTGTAGTATCAGCATCAGGCGCTTTCAAAAATCACGATTATGTACCAATTGTTGAAGATATTGATAATTCTTCAACATTTCCGTGTGGAAATGAAAATAAAACAGTGGGAAATAAATATAATTTAAATGTAGGATCGGGAGGAATTAATTTAAAATCCACGGGCTCTATTGAATTAGGAGGTAGTAATTTAAAAATGGGATTCCAAAAAGTTAATATAAGTGCTCTTCATGGTATACACTTACATTCAGAAAGCGTTGTTGAATTAGTATCATTAAAATCTATATCTTTAAGAACAAACAGACAGGTTTATATAGAAAGTTCATTAGGTGTTAAAAATAATACAATAATTGGTGGAGGTCTTTATACAGAAGGTGAAGTTTATCTACATCATATAACTGCACCAATCGAAATTCAACAAACTTTAGATACTACATTGTACGGTAGATTCAATTGCACAGCCCCAAGAACACTTCCAATCGGTGAAGTATTTGATCCAGAATGGGGATGGTTAACTGTTTATGCATTGGCTGATGATAATTTGATTATAAATTATCCACACAGTCATCATTTCCCAAATCTTCCTTTGAGATTAACAAGTTCAAATTCAGATGTTCGTAAATTTGCAGCTAATGAGAGAATAAACACACACGGTGCTTTTTCTACAGCATTAGCTCAAAAACACGAAAGAAGAAGGGCTGAAGTTGCTCCTTAATCAAACAATCTCATCGATTATTCCAAATTCTAAACATTCATCAGCGGTTAGCCAAATATCTTTCTTCAAAAGATCATCCAATTTTTTCATTGGAATTTTAGTAGTTTCTTTATAAAAAGACTTGATAAGTTTCATTAATGTTGTGGAGTTATAAAATTCATCCTCCATTTCACTAAATTTTCCATACATTCCACCACTTAATTGATGAATTAAAAGATGTGCATGTTTTCCCATAAATCTTTTATTACCAATTGCTGAAATTAAAGTACCAGCACTTGCTACTGAACCATCAACATGCGTATATACTTTAGATTTCATTTTTCTAATTATATCAACAGTTGAAAATGCTGGGAAGATTTCTCCACCGTATGTGCATAAATGCAAGTGGCAAACTGGATCAAAACAATCACCCAATGCATTTTTGGTATTTTGTAATTTAACATCTATTTCCAGCAAAAGCTTATTCAATTCCAAAATTGAATTGGCATCTATATCAGAATAGAATAATATTTTATTTTCTAAAACTTTAATATTAGACTGAACTGACCATCCTTCATTTGCAGATGGTGTTTGAAGGTTTAAAAATATTGGTTGATTTTGAGGAGCTTCCTCCTCTTTGTTTGCTTTATATACCCAGTTTTTCATATGTTTAATTTGTTTATTATGATTCACAAGTGGAACAAGTTAAAATTGATCTTGCTAATTCTTGAGACGGATTTGAACTTCTTTGATAATATAATCCTTTTATACCTTGCTCCCATGCAAAAATCATAAGCTCGTTGACTTCTTTGGGTTTTGCGTTAGGAGGTATCATCAAGTTAAGAGATTGACCTTGATCAATAAATTTTTGTCTTTGTGCAGCTTGTATGATAATTTCCTTTTGAGAAATTTCACCAAACGTTTTAAAAACATCTTTTTCTTCTTGAGAAAGAAAATCTAAATGTTGAACTGATCCACCTTTGATAAGAATAGATTTCCAAGTTTCTTGATCGTTCTTTTCTTTACTCTTTAAAAGATTTTCCAAATGTGGATTTTTAAAAGTAAATTTACCTTTAGCAAGATCTTTAACAAAATAATTACTATTCAATGGTTCTATTGATGGAGAAGATTGACCTAAAATAAACGAACTGCTTGTAGTTGGTGCAACTGCTAGTGTTGTTGTATTTCTTCTATTGTATCCTTCTAAAATAGGAGCCTCGCCAAAAATTCCAGCAAGCTCTTCAGAAGCTTTATCAGAATGCTTACGAATATGTTTCCAAATTTCCATATTCAATATTTTTGCATCCATTGATTCAAATGCCATCATTTTGGATTGTAATAAAGAATGCCATCCAAGAACTCCAACACCAAGCGCTCTTTGATTAATTGCGAATCGTCTAGGAGCTTCCATGAATTTAATACCATCTGTTTTTTCAATAAATTCTGTCATTACAGCATCCAAGAAATAAACCAAAACTTCAACAGCATCAGTATCTTTCCATTCTTCCCATCTTTCAAGATTTAGTGAAGATAAATCACAAACGAAAGATTCATCTTCAGAGTTAGAAAGCATTATTTCATTACAAAGATTAGAATTATTAATTTTTAATCCTTTATCTTTATAAACTTGTGGAGCTTGGTTATTAGCATTATCAGAAAAGAAAATATAAGGATATCCAGATTCAAATCTCTTTTTAATTACCTGTCCCCATATTTTACGAGCCTGTTTATCTCCATCGATCATTTTTTTCATCCATTCATCTGAAACACAAACGCCGACAGACATTTCTTGAATTTCATGACCTTCTCCTCTAATCTTTAAAAATTCTTCAATATCTGGATGATCAACAGGAAGATAAGCAGCAAATGAACCACGTCGAACATTACCCTGCGACACAACGTTCATAAGCTTATCATAAAGCTCCATAAAATGAATAGAACCAGTAGAACTACCACCTGATGATATCGCGGCTCCACGACCTCTCAAGGCTCCAAAATAAGCACTTGTCCCGCCACCACCTTTGGTCATTTGACCGACTTCGGCAACTTTTTCTAAAATAGAAACCATGGTGTCTCCTATATAACTTCCAAAACATGAAATAGGCAATCCTCGTTCGCGTCCAAAATTACTCCAAATTGGACTTGATAAAGAATAATATCCTTTAGACATATAATCATAGAATTTATCTGAAAATCCTTCTATACCTAATAGGCTTTGCGCTCTATCAGCTATATCTTGAATTCTTTGTTCTGGTGTTTCGCCTTCTATTAAATATCCTCTTTCGAGAAATTTCCTTGAGTCTTTATTGAGCCAATATATATTCTGTGTCATAAATTAAAATAAGTCGTCTTCTGAAAATGATTGATTTTTCTTTGAATATTCTGTTGGTCTAGAATGGAAAAAATCAGTCATGTTATTGCCAAGTAATTCTTCATCAAACCAAGTGGTAGAAGATACTAATTCTTCATCGATTTCAAACACTTTTGAAAATCCTATTTGACTTAATGATTCGTTGATTCGGTTTTTGATGAATTCTTTAAGAATATTAGCAGACAATCCTGGTTCGTCAATACCATTAACCATCCAATCTACAATTTTAGCTTCGGATTTGAATGCTTCTTGAGCTTCCATTAAAATTCTTTCTTCTAATTCTTGATCAAACAATTCAGGCAATTCCTCACGAATAGTGTTAATAATTTGTATACCAACCAAAGCATGAATATTTTCTTCATTACGAGTATACTTAACTTGTTGATCTGTATCTTTCAACACGTTTTTAAATCTTGCAAACCAATTGATAACATAGAATTGTGAAAATAAAGAAACATTTTCAACGAACAGTGTGAATAAAATCAATGCGTATAAATATTGTTTCTTTGAATCTTTATAAAATTTATGAGTATATTTTTTTAAATATTTCACTCTGCCTTGAATCCACTCAAGTTTAAGATTTTCTTCAAAAATATCCTCTAATTCTAAAACGCTCAACAAACGCTCATATGCACTGTTGTGAATAACTTCCACATTAGCCATAACATATCCAAGATCTTGAAGAGATGGATGTGGGAGATTATCTCCCAATTTGGCCCAAAATGTTTTAACAGCAACTTCGATTTGTCCAATTGCAGAAAGAGTTCTTATGATGATTTCTCTTTCTTGCTCTGTCAATTCTACTTTAAACTGTTGTACATCAGATTTAAAATTAAACTCTTTATCAGTCCAAAAGCCATTTTGCATTGCTTCAATAAATTGTTCTGTCCACGGATATCTGTTTGGTTTTCTGCTTATTTGCTCTTGGAATATGTTCATTTTTGTTTCCTCTAAATTCGTTTTCAATAATGTATCGTCATTCATAAAATTGTCAATTAAGCTTTTTGTTTGATTATTTAGTTGGCTATTTTTGTCTTTCAAAAAACATTTTTTATCATTCCGTTTAATTAAATAAAGATAATCATGAGTGATAAATGGATTGAAGAATTAAGCTTACTTTATGAATCAGATCCCAGACAAATAACACCACATAGAGCATCTGGAATGGGTCCAGAAGCATACGATCCTAGAAACTCATGGAGTGGTAAAGTTGGAATTTCTGATGGCACAGCAAGCACTAGAGCGGCTGCTACGCCATATCAACAATCTTTTATTGGAGAGATGGAAGAAGATGAAAATAAAATAATGTCTGCTATACAAAAAATAGAAGACCAATTTAATTCTAATTCTGATAAAGACAAAAGCGTTAGATATGCATTGGGTCTTCTTAAAAAAGAATTAAAGCGCAAGCTTTAATAAATTTATCTACTTACTTCTTCCCAATCCATAGAAGCAAACATACCAGAACCATTAGTGGTATCTGATGCAGCAACCAAAGTTAATTCAAAAGGAGTTTTTGTTAAATTGTTTCGTTCTAATTGAAACTTAAACAAAGCTTCTTTAAGAATATCCAAATTCGGAGAACCTTGATTAGAAGAATTTAAGAAGCCACTTGCTAAAATTCTTCCCCCCGCATAGCTTGTTCCTGTAATGTTGTATTGAACGGCACTATCAACTCCAGCATCAACCCAACTTCCCCCTGTTGTGACTCCGCTTGCTCTTACCTGCCAGTTATAGTTTATGCCATTTCCATCCCCAAGAATTGATAAAGCCGTTAAAATAATAATTGCATCAAGTCTGTCTGGAGTTGTTTTTAATCGAATTGAAATAATTGGATAAAACGTACCAGCTACTGCAAACGTTCTTGGTGCAGTTATTGGGATAGATGCTGCTTGTTGTAATCCTCTTAATTCATAGCCACCTTCGGATATAACCGTACTACATACTTGCTTCAATTTACTAGGACCTGATGTAGCTGCTTTATTTTCTATTTCGTATCTTAAAGGTAATGACGCGGTGGTAATATATGTAGAGTCAATTAAGTTAGCGTGATGAAAGTAATGACATGGTACAAACTGACCATTAATAACAAACCCAGTTCTGACAGTACCTAACCCCAGCCATTCTATATCCATGAATAGGATTTGTGCTTTTGTAATATCAAGCGTGATTCCTGATGGTCCTGAACCATCAAGCTTATCAACATTCCATCCTGATTGTGGTGTTCTTGTTGAAGTAACAGTACCAGTTACAAGGCTGCGTTCAACCATATACAATGAACTATCATCTAGTTCTAAATATATACCGTTTTCAGCTCCATAATAACCAACACGCTGTCTTAGGTTGGTAGTAGAAGGACTAAAAGTAAAGGTACTCATTATCTGTAACGATTTACCTGGTTGATAAGCAAACACTTTTGTTGTCTCTCTATATACTTTAGAGCCACTTAATGCATCTACCTTTAACTCTACCAGTCCTTGATTTTGATTAAACTGAGCAGATGCAGAGGTTGTAGTTGTACCACCTGTGAGAGTAGACCAAAGATTGTTATCGGCATATCTATGGGATGAATCAAATAAAGTTAATGGAGAAGATATTCTTGTACGACCAAACGCATCAGACGCTAAGTTGTAATTTCCAGAATAGTTAATTAAAGGCGTAACGCTTATAGCAGTAACTGGATTTGTAATTGTAACTGCTGTAACTGGATTAACTAAAGAAAAAGAACTAACTGGATTGTTAATTGTAACTGCTGTAACTGGATTAACTAGAGAGAACGAACTAACTGTATTAAGAACCGTAACAGCAGTTATAGGATTACTAACAGTAATAGTACCGCTTATAGGAGTAATGCCTGTTGTTATAACTCGCACTGCACCTACTTCAGATCCATCTACAGTAGCTGTACGGACTATTTGCGCATATACATCTGTTCCTGTGGTATGATCAACGATACCAACATTGCCAATATCAACATTACTAGCTGATAAAATTAAATTGATATCTGACGCATTAACCAGGTGGGTTAATACTGCGTATTTAGGATATATTGTATTGTTATAACCATCACCGTAAGTGCCATTTGCAGAAGTTATTGCGGGAAATCTAGAATCACCTACAATTTCTACATATTTACCATAGTCTGCAGTTGCCTTATTGATTACAACATTGCTATTAATAGCCATATTTATATTTATCAAAAAGTCGTACATCTTACATAATATTGACAAAAATAACAACGGTGTTTAAATATGTGCGACTTTCTGAAAAGAAATCACAAGAAAAAGAGGAGCCTTGCTCCCCTCAACATTATAAAAAATTATGAAAAACTTATTATTAATACTATCGTGTAGTATTTTGTTAATAAACAATTCTGCAAATGCATACACTGAAATTAAAAAATCAAATAATGAAAATTATTTCATGGCTAGAATAACCTTTTACACAGACTGTCCAAGATATGGTAAAAAAACAGCCAGTGGAAAAATTGCGAAAGAAGGATATACTGTAGCAGCAGAGAAAAAAATACCATTCGGAACGCTTTATAATATTCCAAGTTTGAAAAATATAATAAAAACTGATGGGATATTTCAAGTTCAAGATCGAGGATCAGCAGTAGATAAAAGAACCGCTAGTAAAAATAAATATCCAGTTATTGATGTATACGTTTCTTCACATGAAAAAATAAATATTTTGAAAAAAATAAAAAATAACATAGTTAAAGTTTATTATTAATGAAAATTTTAAATAAAACAAAAACCTACCTTATAGGTCCAATGCAATATGGTGATGGTAGATCATGGAGAGAAGAGATATCTGAATTTTTAAAAACTATCGGAGTTATTGTGTTTGATCCATATAAAAAACCATTTATAAATGCACCATCTGAAGATGAAGATACCCATGCAAAAATGTACAAACTTATGAATATAGGCGAATATGATGAAGTTGCTGAACATTTTAAAGCTGTTCGTTCTTTTGATTTGTCTATGGTAGATAGAGCTGATTTTATCATATGTTATTTAAATCCTAAAGTTCCGACTTATGGAACTGTAGAAGAATTGGTAACAGCAGTTAGAATGAAACGTCCAGTTTTTGTTGTGATAGAAGGTGGTAAAAAAAATACACCACTGTGGGTTATGGGAATGCTGCCACACAAATATATATACGATTCATTTGATGAAATAAAACAAGTATTGACAAATATAAATGACGGACTAAAGTCAATAGACAGTGATCGTTGGAGATTATTTGAACAAGAATTAAGATGAAAGTGGAAGGTTTAATATCATTAAAACTTACAGACGCTTCTAAGCTAGAAGTGTTTTATCAATTTTTATTTGATAAATTCAATTTTAATAAAAATTATATAATTAAGCAAAATAAAATATATCAAATTGAAGAACACAGAGATGAATATTATGATATCTATATTAGAGACGCTGACGAATTAGATTATCACATATATGAAATAATAAAAAAAATAAAATGACATTTATTTAAAAAAAATAAATATACTCAATGTCAATAGATGTCGGTTTCACTTTTACGTGTAGGTTAAATGGAAGATTAGGAAATCAAATGTTTATGATAGCGCATGCATATTCACAGGCGCTAGACCATAATTCCAAATTTATTTCTGCAAAATATGATGTCCCAGCATCTGATTATTTTGATAATATTTATAGAAATATAGATTTTTCTATAAATTATATTGATGATTTAAAAGAAGATGAGTCCTATGTTAATATAGGAACTACCTTTCATTATACCCCAATCAAAGTCCCTAAAAATAAAAATATAATTTTTCATGGATATTGTCAAAGTGAAAAATTCTTTATATCTAATAGTTTAAAAATAAAAGAATTATTTTCAGCAAATGAAGAATTTATAACAGAATATTTTAATAAATATCCATTTTTAAAAGATAACAACACTATTGTTATAAATGTGAGACGAGGAGATTACTTACATTATCCAAATCACCATCCAGTTATTTCAAAAGAATATATATACAAATCGTTAGAATATATACCAGATTATAAAAAAAATCCAATTATTATTATAAGTGATGATATTGAATGGTGTCAAGAAAACATCAATATTGATAATGCGATATTTATTACTGATATATTACCATGGCAAGCATTGTGGTTAATATCTCTTTGTAAATATTTTATAATTTCAAATAGTAGTTTTTCTTGGTGGGGTGCATTTTTGGGTGAAAAAGAAAACAGTATCGTGGTGTGTCCAGATATTTGGTTCGGTCCAGAAATAACAGTCAACACTTCTGACATATATAGAAACAATTGGATAAAAATTCCAACTTATCACCAAAATGGTGTATTATATCCGAAATAAAAAATAAAATGAAAACATTAGTAGTTTGTCCAACTTATGGGAGAGTTCCATATTTAAATCGTATGGTAGCTAGTTTTTTATCACAAACATATGATGATAAACATTTAGTAATTATAAATGATGATAAAAATGTAGAAATATGCTGTGATAACAATCAAGTCACTTGTATAAATTTAAATAAAAAAATTCTACTTCCACAAAAAAGAAACATCGGCATTATGCTAGGATATTACGATCTTATCATGCAATATGACGATGATGATATTTTTTTACCAAACAGAATATCAAATCATGTTCAAAAACACATTGAAAATCCAGATATTTGGTATTATTGGAATATGTCATCATATATTATATATGGAGATAAATTTGAAATCGCTGGATGTTCTCCCAATCACAGTTCTTTTTTAAGAAAGGCGTGGTTTTCTGTTGGTGGATATGCCAACAATGAAAATATCGGAGATGATATGGAATTTTTTTACAAAATACCAAACAATTTTAAAAAGGAAGAAAATGATCCAACATTAGCTGATTATGTTTACAACTTCGGCGGAGTTAACTATCACGCATCTTATGAAAAAGATATTAGAATAGATGAAATTGCATATAATCAATTATCTAATATGAATTTAATAGGTAAAAAATATTGGATAGAACCAGATTATGAAGAATATAACAAATTCTTGATATTAGAAAATTTATATAAACAGAAAAAAGAATCTTTAATTATTAAACATATAGATCAAGGAAAAATCGGTATAGATCATTTAATGATATGATAAAACAATTGATTTTCTAATTTTTTAAAACGAGCATCTGAATGCCACACCTCATCTGTTTGAGGTGTATAAATACCATCTTTTGTTATGATAGATTTACCTTTTTCCAGAGAGAGAATAGAAGGTTGATAAATGTTGTATATAGGCTCTTTCTTGAATGAGCCTATCTCGCAAGATGTCAGCCCTATCATTACTATCATTAGTTTTAGAAGATCGCAACTTTTCAATTTCATTGATAATTTGTTCTTGGTTGATTCTAGATTTTTGAATCATATCATAATAAAATGCTCTATTCTTTAACTCCAAAAAAGCAGTTAAAGCAGATAGAGCATTTTTAATTAATCCTATAATATCCATTATTCGCCTTTATCTTTTGCTTTGCCGATATTAATGGCAGCAAAATCGATAAGAGCGTACAATTTAGCAAGGAATGTACCTGGAGCTGGTGTTGGTGTAGCTGCAGCAATAGCTGATGCTAACGCTACAACTGCTGTGATTATATTCAATATATCATTACCAGTGACGAGTTCTAATATTGTATTCATACACTAGTATTTAGTTCACTGCCTAATAAATATTATTATGGAGTTTCCAGGTAAAAAACAAAAAGTAATGAATGTTCAGAAGGCTTTAGGACTATCAACTGATGGTATTGATGGTCCTAGAACATGGGATGCTATTGAAGAAACTGTTGTAAAGGACAAGCCTCAAACAGTTCCTACTACTCCTACAGGCAATACATTAGCTGAAAAGTTAGTAGCTCTAGCAAAGAAAGAAGTAGGTGTGGAAGAAGTTAACGGGACCAACTGCGGTCCTAGAGTTAACGAATATAAATCAGCAACTTGGTTAGATTCAACGAAATCATGGCCTTGGTGCGCTGCTTTCATTTGCTGGTTGTTTAGAGAAGCAATGAAAGATGGTAAGTATAGCTTCGAAAGACCCAAGACAGCAGGTGCTTATGATTTTGAAAATTGGTGCAGAGAGCAAGATACACATGTTCTTTTAAAGAAACCTCATAATGGCGATATTAAGCCTGGAGATATTGTTATCTTTAACTTTTCTCACATTGGATTAGCAATTGGAAATCCAGATTCTGCTGGTTATGTTAAAACAATCGAAGGAAACACTGATGGCTTTGGATCTCGTGAAGGCGGAGCGGTGTTAGAAAAAAGACGTAAATTGTCATCTATACGTAGTAGAATTAGAGTTGTAATTTAATATCAAATAATTAAATAAAAATACTATGATCAAAAGAATAAGCGATAACTCTGTTAAACTTTGCTGCAATAATAATGGTTGCCCAACCGTAACTGATATTGGTGAAGGATTAATTGAAATTACAGACGATAACGGCAATAAAATCGTTGTCAAGAAAGAAGAAGCGAGTTTAATTTCTGACGGTGTTAAAACACTCGATAAAGAAAATCTCATTCTTGGATGAATTTAATTTATCACACTTTCGTATTATTAGGAATATGCTTCATATTAAAATATGGAGCTATTCTTAATTTTATAAGAAATCCTTTGAAAAAAATATCTTTTTTTAAAGAACTTTTTAATTGCTGTTTGTGTATGGGATTTTGGATTGGTTTATTTTATTCAACAATTTCCCAAATGCCTTGGACTTTATGTTTTTATTCTGCCGCTGTTTGCTGGATCGCGGATTATATTATACAAATAATTCAGAAATATTTGTATAATTAACGTTTAACTATTGTGTTTTTAATATTGTTAACCAATAATTCAAATCCTGTTATTTGATTTTTATCAAATTTTCCAGCTTTAGTTCCGATACTTATATAAAAATATTGTTTATCTACCACGCCTATATTGTACATTATATTTTGTGTAACTCCTAGATGTTCAAAATGATGTTTTAATTGACACTCATTCATTTCTGAAACATCACTAATACAATAACCAGCTCTTATAACTTCTAATAAATTTTTAATATAATCTGAATCTATTGAAATATTTTCATATGTTGGTATTTCGTTCAAATTATTTCTATTCCAATCTTTATATATAGCTGATGTATAAAATGATTTTCCAACTTGGGGAATCCCCCCTCCATTATGAGCTGCAAAAATAATAGCATGGTCTGCTCCAGCCTTTATTATTTCATATAAGTATTCTTGTATATCTATACTATCTTGTAAAAATTCTAACATTTTTAAATTAGAAAAAGGTCTTCTTTCTACAAAAAATTTAATCATAGATGTTGTTGCTTTTATTAAAGTAACTAAAGCACCAGAACTGATCAGAGCCATTAATATTAAAAATCCTCCGCTCTGTGTATCAAAAAATTCATTCATGTTTATTATATTATTTATAAAAGAAAATTAATTTTTTAAAAAAATTATGAAAGATAAATAATAAAGTGAATAGCAAATATATAGAATTAATTGATAGCGTGTATTCCTCTATTTTAGAGGAAAAAAACGATAATTCATCTATCGATGAATTTATCAAAATACGATCAAACGGAGCTAAAAAAATTGAAAAACAAGCCAAAGAAAAAGGCGGAGCTTCGATATTAACAGCGATTCATTTTAAAGCAAAAGAAATTCCATATGAACATTGCTTAGAAAATTCAGAAGATATAAAATCTATAGAAAAAAAAGCAGATCTTGTTTTTAATAAACTTAAAAATTGGAAAAATTTATCACAAAGACAATTTCAAGCTTTGATGGGTGAACTTGAAGCTTATGGTGAAATTTATATAAAAATTAAAAAGCCAAACAGTATAAATTTAAATTAATTATTTTTGTTGTAATCTATACAACAAATGATTGAATTCTGCTTCGATTTCATCTTTGATATTTTTTAAATCATCAAATCCTTCAGAGATGGATGATAAATATGAAACGATCTCAGTTTTTAATGATGTGTACGAAGATATCAAATCTCCTTTATATGATTCCACTTTAATTGTATAATTTGTATTATTATTGGGAATTGTCGTTCTTCCGTAATAAACTTCTACAAACTTATCAAATAATTCATCCAACGTTTCGTATGCAGTTGATAACGCTTTATGTTCAGCATAACTCTTAGTTTGCCAATGATCAACCTTTAGTTGATTTAAAACCGTGAAAACTGCAATCAAATTCATATGTTTATTTATGAGGTTTTTTAGCTTTTTCAACTTTATCCAATAATTTGTAATAATCTATTCTCTCAAAAAGATGATGAGATGCTATAGTTCTTGCTTGCTTTTCGTCTAACGGATTTTCTGGATCTTCCTCATGTTCCATTTCTATTTTCATTCCATCATTCAATGCGGTTTCTACATCTTCTTTAGAAACGCCATGCTTTTTCATTATTTCTTCAACAGTTTTTGGCGGCTTCATTCCTTCATAAATTAAACCGATATTGATTGAATCTTTATTAAGCATTTATATATTTAATAAAAATGATAAATATAAATATGAGCTTTTACGAATTTTACAATTCCATCATAAATGAAAATTTAGTTCTCAAAAAAAGACCAATACAATTAGATGATGGTTCAACTGTATACGAATTTATAGTTGATAGTGATATTGAAAATCCCAGAGATAAAAGCAACGAAACATATAAAAATAAAGATAACATAAAAAAAGCTGGGTTCGTGTGGAATAAAAATATTGGAAAGTGGACAAGTTCTGAAAAATTTTCTTTAGAAAATTTACAACAAGGAATTGCAAAATATAAAAGAGCCATTTTATCAATAAACAAAGATTTTAATGCCGTCGGATTTGATGATTATGCTGACGACCTTGAAGAATTTTTAGATCTTGGAATAACTGATAAACTTAAAGAATTCTTCACAGAATTAAAAGAAAAAATTAAAAATGCAAAAGATTCCCCAGAAGTTAAAGCGTTTTTTGAATTTAGAAAAAATTTCACCAATAGAAGTTTTAATAATCAAATGCTTATATTCATGCAGAATAGAAAAGCAACTCATGTAGAAGGCAAAAAAACATGGGAAACGAAATTTGGAAGAAGACTCAAACTTGGAGCAAAATCAATTAAAATTTTTGTTCCTATCATATCTAAAGATAAAAAGAATGAAGATGCTCCACAAGCTGATATGAAAGTTGATGAAACTCAACAATTAAAAGGATTTACAATTGGCAATGTATATGATATATCAGATACTGTACCAATAGAAGGCAAGGAACATATGTATGTACAAGAACCAAAATGGTACGATGATGCAACCCCAGATGAAAAAACTAGATATCTTTATGATGCTCTTGTTAAATTTGCCGAAGAACATAATGTTCAAGTATCTATAAGTGATGAGGGATTAGGCGGAGCTAGAGGAGTCAGCAGAGCAGGATCAATACAATTGATGCAAGAAAACATATCAACAATGATTCATGAATTAACTCATGAAATTTTACACCCCGCTGATAAAAGAAAAGAATTATCAAGTGAAATAAAAGAATTACAAGCGGAAGGTGTAACATATCTAGTATTGAAACATTATGGTCTTCCTACATCACACGCTGAAATATATCTAGCTCTTTGGGAAAAAGATCCAGAAAATGTAAAACAAAATGAAGAAATAATAAGAGACACTGCTAAAATGTTTATTGAATATATTGACAATGCTACTATGAATTCTTCAGAAGAATCTCCCGTTCAGGAATCTTATATAAACAGCTTGAAAGCAATGTGGTAATATGAAAAGCTTTGAAAATTTTTACGAAAACTATACAAACGAGTCCGAATTAAATGAAGGATTCAAAGAGAATTTAATAAATTCATTACTGGCATTGTTTAGTATGGGAGCCGCTGTTTATGAAGGAAATTATGTTCTTAATTTCTTAAACAATCAACCAGCCCCAATGGAACAAAAAATCGATGCTTTAAATCAAGTAAAAGACCAAACAGACAATATAAAGATTAAAAAAGCCGTTGATGATGCCATTCAAAAAATAAATCAACCAGCTCAAAAAGTAAAAGAAAACATCACTGGGGAAAAATCTAAAATATTAGATCTCGCTGTAAAACTTACATTGCCAAGTGAAATATTAGGAACCAATATATATGATAAAGTGAACGATAGTTTTATGAGACCATATCTTGATGACAAAGGATATTGGACGATTGGGGTTGGTCATTTATTAGGTAGCGAAGCTAAGAAAAATTTTTGGATACAAAATAGAGCAAAGCAAGGAAAATCAGCCACTTTATCAAGACCAGAGGCGCTGGCTCAATTTAAACAAGATCTTGAAAAACATCATAATCTAGCACAAAAGAAATTCCAAAAGGAATGGCATAAATTTCCAAATGAACTCAAAGCGGTGTTAGTAGACATATCATTCAGAGGAGATCTTGAGAAAAAAGGATTAGGTGATTTCGCATTCGTTGAACTTTTAAAACAAGGAAAATATAAACAAGCAGCGAAAGAATATTTGGATCACACTGAATATAAATCAAGAATGAAAAAGGATAAACCAGACGGTGTTGTGAAAAGAATGAACAGAAACGCTGCTATTATATCAAAAACGACATAACATTAATTCTATTGACAATGTATTTTCATGTGGTAAGTATTATACATATGAAAACAAAAAACATATTGTTGGCAGTCGCAGCATTTGCTGCATTCACAAGCGTACAAGCTGGTACAGTTGAACCTGTAACTGTTACAGCTGAAGAGTCCTCGACACCATCCATTGTTGTTGAAACTGGATATTCTTCTGAAAGCGTGTGGCGCGGTGCTGACCTTGGCAGAGACGAAGCAAGTGCTGTTGTAACTACAACCACAGAATTACCAATTGGTGTTGGTCTTGATCTGGTCGCTGGTTATAGCAACGCTGACACTGAAGTAAAAGACGAAGAAACCGATCTTTCTGCAGTTTTCTCAAAAGAGATTGCTGATTATCTTGTTTCTTTGAGTTATACTTGGTATTCGCAAGACTTTGCCAAAGATGGTAGTGGACAAGCGCAAGAAGCTGGTCTTTCGGTTTCGCGTGAAGTTGGACCTGTTGATGTTACATTCACTCAATACCTTGCGATCAAGGGTGATAATAACTCATACAGCGAACTAGCAGCAACATACAGTGACGATTTCGGTCTTCCTGTTGTGTTGGATTTCCGTTCTGAACTCGGCTATCTTGCTCAAGAAGGAAAATGCACTCATTTTGAAACTAGAATTTCAACCGATATTCCAGTTTTGCAAGAAGTAACAGCAGTTCCGTTTGTTGCATATTCTCTTGGTCTTGATGACTCTGTAGGTGCGCATTCAGACATGCATAATGTTTTCTTCGGTGGGATCGAGTTTAAGCGCTCGTTCTGATTTAGATATTCAAAAACCAAAATAAAAACCAATACCGTCTTGTGAGAAATCGCAAGGCGGTTTTTTAATGTAAAAATTTTATTATATATTAAATATTAAATATGCGCAAAGATTTTTCAGAATTGTCATTTTTATATGAAAATGTTCTTATAAATGAAATATCTCAAAAATATGTGGATGTTATAAAAAAAGCTGCCAATGACCATGTGTTACCATTTGAAAATGTTTTTAACAATAAGTTGAGGATTATACTTCCCATCAAGGGAACTGAAACATACAATGCTATTTTAAATGATATTTCAAAAATAAAAGATTTTGATCGTTTCGATCCAGAAAAAAAAGAGGTCGTTAGAAAAATAAAACTCGATCCAAAATATGGCGGGGGAGAGAAAGAACAAAAAATAAACTTGGGAAGAGCGATCAATTCTTTAAAAATTGATCCAGAAACAAAAAAGAAATATTTAAATTGGTTTGCCAATTACGAATCCAACATACCAGAAATGAATGATCTTAAAAGATTTTCTGTGGTTGTTTCAAGAAGTCCAATTGATGTGTTGAGAATGTCTGATATCAGCGATATAGAATCATGTCATAGTCAAGGCGGTGCGTATTTTCAATGTGCGATTCAAGAAGCTATAACAGGCGGGGCTGTGGCTTATGTTGTACACACCAGAGATCTTAAAAAATTATCAGACGATGAGTTTCAAAATGAAGAAATATTCGAAGACAAAGAAAGAAACGTCAAAGGAATCGGCGTATGGTCTAGATTAAGAATAAGAAGATACGAAATAGAAGAAAACAACAATGATATCGGGATTCCAGAAGTCAGAATCTATGGTCGAAAAATACCAGGATTTTATGACACTGTGAAAAACTTTTTAACAAAATCTCAACAATACAGCGTTGATAATCTTTATAAATTATATAAAAATAAACAACTTAAAAAAACTGGTGGCTCTTATTCAGATTCCAGCGATAGTCAATTATTCAATAGAATGTACGACACTGATGTTTTTTATGGAAGCATTCGTCACGAAGACAATGATGAAAATGCGGGTAGAGAAGCGCAATTCGAAGAAGAATTAGCAGGATTTCAAAACCGTTTCGAGTTTGAACATTGTAATGCGGGTTATAGTATTGATGGAGATGATGATTATGTTTATTATACAGCGTGGGGAGCAATCAATATAGATCTTGGAGAATATCAAGTGATTGATGATTTTGTAGAATTTGACAGCGAGTATGAGATAAGCCAATTAAAAAAATACAACAAAGATTCTCAACACCAATGGGAAAGATCACTGCCATATAATTTTAAAAACAGAAACCAAGAATCCTCAATAAACACTTATAAAAATTTCCTAACAGATTTTGAACAATACGATAGCACATCTTTCGTAGAAGACTCGTTGGCTTCGATAAGCATAAAAAGAAATTACAATGAAAAAACGGGAAATTGGGAAAAAAATCATTCATCAATGTCGCTGGGAATATTATTCAACAACGAAGAAAGCACAGACGACACTGACGAGTATCTCTCTTTCTTGAGAGAGGTTGACAACATAGATGGAAACTACGAATCAATCAAAAAAGCATTATTAAAAGCTTTATTGAAAAACGGTTTGATAAAATCAGGACCAGATATGGAAAAATATACCACCATATCAAAAGAAAAAGAATTTGTAGAAGATATAAAGAACTTTGAATTTGATACGTCAGAAGACGCATTAACAACTGATATATTTTTGGGAAGATACACAGAGCTATCAAAAGATGTTGCTTACGCAAACATCAGCATGATATTTGGAGAAGCACTTGAAAAATATCTAGACACGTATTACAAATCACCGCAAATCAATACACAGCAAACCACATTTGATAAGTTTTTTGAAAACCACTACAACGAAACGCTTGTTAATAAGTATGGAATAGAAAATATCAAATGCAGATACACCACCCAAGCATTCAACACCGAATTATACAACATGAGTTTGGAAATAAAATTCGAAGCATTGAACAGCAAAACCGCGCCAATTATCAAATTCCTAAATGATCACTATGATGATATAACCAACATAGCCAAAATGTTTTTCTTAAAACTCGCCAAAATAGAAAACCAGGACACCAAAAGATTACAACAGGTGTATGGTAAGTTATTACAATAATCAACCTTCCATAACTTCATCTAAATCATAAAAGCTATTTATAAAATTGATATTGGCTTTTTGGATTGGTGTGAATCTGTGTGTAACTTCTTTTTCGTAAAATGTTTTGTTCTGCGAAAAAACAATTCGAACCCATCCCAAAGAAAAAAGAGTATCGTATACTCCTTTTTTGGAAGAAGTCCCAATACTATCTAAAATTTGTTTTCCAACGATTTCATGTTGTCCAACACCACCACGCACCACTGCAAAATTACCATGGCGATCCATCCAAAACCCATAAGGTTTGTTCATAGGCAAACGAACAATGCTGTTGTGTATTTTCAAGGTGTCTTGATCATCAAAAGCTTTTGTTTTACTTGCTTCTTCAATCATTTCAAGATAAATACTGTTTATATCTAAACGATAATTCATAATTTTATTTAATATAATTCGTTTTGTATAGAAGATAAGTATTCTCCATCCAGAGTTTGGATTATTTTGGATTGCACAACAACACCAGGATTGATGATAATCACCGAAAGGTTTTCGTTTCTAATGTCTCCTTCGCCTGTGTTCTTGTAAAACGCTACATCATAATCACCCAAACCTTCAACATAATCATAACCGTGATCAGAGCCATCGTCTGGCAACAACTTTGGATACACATCACCCGTTCTAATAATTAGCTCATAAAGATAATATGTGTCATACTTTCCTTCGTCATTGATCATATAATCAGCGCGAATCAACGCTTGTTGACGAGTACCACAATGAGATCCCGAAACGTAATCTCGCTTATCACCACGAGCAGAACTACGAAAAACTTTTAAATATTCCACACCTTCAACGTCTTTAAACTTTGTATTTGCCGTTAATTCTTGAGTGTTATAGAAAGATTCCAAAAAGCTTTTCATAGGATTATTTAATTGACTAAATATTTTAGATAATGAAAAACAGAGATCAACTATTATTGACAAATATATATACAAGTTCTGTTTTGTCAGAAAGTATAACAGCAGCTGTTAAAAAAATTTCAATTGAAAACCTTTTACCAGATAAAGATAACATGGAAGTGGCTGTTGATTCTCTAAGAAAAGGCATGCGCAGTTCTGATAATAATCCTATATCGGTTTATAAAAATAAAAATAAATATATAGTAGCAGACGGACATCATCGCTTGTTGCAATCCATAATCAACGGCGATGAATCCATCAACGCAAAAATCCTTCACTCAGACACACCAGTATCCACAACAGGAACAATCAAATTAGACTTATTCGACGGCGATTACTATGGACTGGATTCATCTCTAGAAAACGGATGGTTAATAAAAAGACTATGAAAAACGAAGACAGATATTTTTTAGAAGAACTCTATACAGAAATGGCATTGTCCAATCTACAAACGATTGGCAAATGGCAAGACGATAAAAATAGACACGGATATGACAAAGCATCAGTAGGAATACTATCATCTCCCGCAGGATTAAAAAAATTAGAAGACACATTCAACAAAATAGGAGGATGGGACTTTAATCTATATTTCGTAAAATTACCAAACGCATGGAAACAAAGCGAAATGGGACTGGTTGATATCAACAACCTACCACAATTAATCAAAGTCGAAGCGGGAAAAGATTTCCCCATGCCAACAGACAGCGAAATAACAATCATATTCACAAACAACGCAGCGGCAGAAAAAGTACCATTAACACCATGGACAATAGCACACAGAATAGGACATTCTTTCGCAGCAACATTCAGAAGAGGAAACGATAAATCTATACAACACTATGATAACGAAATATCAAATATATTAAAAAAATTATTAATGTGTTATAATATAAAACCAGAAGGAAATCTGTTATACTCCCAAGCTTATTATATAAGAGATCTATTTCAAAAAATAGGAAAGTTCCGTAGTGCTAGAATGGGTAAATTAAATCGCCCAGCAGAATTCTATCACGAAGCGTTCTCGTATTGGTTATTACACGATGGAGAACTAAACTTCAATGATCCCCCACAATCACTGATAGACAGCAACAAACAAGCATGGGGAACACCAGTGGGTATGAATTATAGATTACAAGATGCAGAAACAGCAGAAGACTTATTATATCAATTAAAATATGAATTAGAAGAGAAATTCAATTATATGATAGGAAGACACATCGGCACAACGTCGATTATGTGATCGGGCCTTATACAAAAAACCTATAAAAATATAAAAAAAAATATTTTAATAAAAATTGGCCTTATATAAAAACCTACAAAAAATACAAAAAATATTTTATATAGTAAAAAAGCCTTATAGTAAAACTTACAAAAAATACAAAAAATATTTTAATAGTAAAAAAGCCTTATATAAAAAACTTACAAAAAATACAAAAAATATTTTTCCATGGCCCCCCCTTTCAAAAAAAACCTACCAGCGTGTAGAAGCAAATTCTAACACGCTGGTAGGTATGGTTGTATGTTATTCTAGTTTCTTACTACTCAGTAGTCAGCTAACTCACCGAATTCCTCTTCGACGAACTCTCGTGCGAACTCTCTGGCAGCGTCAGTGACTTCAGCAGCTAGGTCATAGCCGTTGTCGATCATCTCTTCGATCTCGTCGATGTAGTCGCAAAGTGATGCCGTGTCTGGCAGGTCTGATAGACTCATCATGGTGATGGCTTCGACTTCACGATTGATAATGTTGATTGCTTTTTGTCTGTTTGTCATGGCAAGGTTATGATAATCTAGTTTTTAACTGGTGATTGGCAAGCAGGAGACGATCAATCTCCCACTTGCCTTTACCATGCTACCTATTGAAACATTTGAATGACTACAACCATCCAGATGGCAAGGTTGAGTCCAATGACGATACCGAGTAATTCTTTCATGATGTTAAGATATGTTGTCGCCCCCTCAACTTTCTACTGCGTTGCTACGGGATCTTGTGAGTAGGGGAAACCACCCCAGGGCGACAAAAGGATTATGTTCTAGTTTTTTACTGGTGGCCAGAGTAGTTTACTGGTTCGTCAGAGTCAACCTTGACGCACCAGCACTTCTTGGCTGTTTTCTTCTGGTAGTCAGTCCATGGCTTTGGGCCAAAGGCAGCTTCCCAAGCTGCCTTTTCTGTTGGGCCATCGCCCAGATTGCAATGTCGAAGGCAATTGATGCCCGATTGTCCTTTGATGATGTATTTCATGGCGAAACTATTATGATCTAGTTTTTTACTGGTTGACTTTAGCTTCCCAGTTGAAAATGTCGGCTTGACTGATCTTGATGCCGTGCTTGTAAAACAAGTGGGACAACGCGAGTCGGCTCATGCCTTTCTTGCGGCACACTCTGATTGCCTTTCGATAAGGCTCACAGCGCTTCACAAAGGGAGCGGTGCGGCGTGGCATCGGAGTGTTGATGATTTGATTTGAGATGTGTGCGGATGATAGTTTCATAGTAGTGGTGTGGTATTGGAATGATATTCTAGTTTTTTATTAGTTAAATCGGCAAACCTCTTCAAAAATTCCTTCGTTGTTTTGGACATAAAAGGAACAATCGAGCATTTCCATTTCGTCGTCCACTTCGTCTTCCATTGGAGGGCCAAACTCAATCACATCGCAAATTGGAGTGAAGTGAAGCTCCTTGTGCTTGTCGATGTAGCAAAGGAACAAATTGTCTACTGTGTAATCTTCTAGTGTATTCATGGTATTGGAATGATATTCTAGTTTTTTAATACTCCCATTCTGGCTCGTATCCATCAGCGAAACGATCTTCGTATGCCGCATCGAGCCATGCGTCTTCGTTGCCCTCGTTGGTGAGGTCATAGGGAAGCAGGTCGTCTTGCAGATTGTAATGGGGATCATACAATGCTTCATCGCCGTATTCTTCAACAAAGACATTGTATGGGATGGTATCGGGTTCAATAGTATTCATGGTAGTGTTAGGATAATTTAGTTTCTTACTGGTGATCCTTTAGGCGGATCAATCCATCGCTTTTCTGGCAAGCCGATTGCCACGCACCGCCACGCTCTCCGTTGCGGCTTTTCTCTTGTGCCTATTTGATCGGTCGGCTTCCGTGTTCCTACTATGCGGGAACCTAACGCAAATTCATCATAACCTAGTTTTTAACTGGTCAGATTTCGATGATGTCATCGTCATCGGCATAGGGATAAATCCCAGTATCGGGATCGTAAAGATCACCGAAAACGATTTGCAATTCCAAGGTATCAAGTAGGGCGAGTAGGTCAATCATGGCAGGGTCATCATAACCTAGTTTTTAACTAGTGGATTTGAGATAAAAAAAGGGGAGAGTGAAAAATCACTCTCCCCTTGTGGATTGTTATGCGTTGGCTTTTGCCGCTTCCATTTCCGCGATCATCGCCTTGAGGCGTTCGATCTTGGCCGCAGTTTTGGTTTCAGCGCGTCCGTTGTGGATTGCCTTGGACTCGACCTCAAAAAGGTCAACGCCATCGGGAGTGAAGCGGTGGGACATTGCCACTTCGACAATGACGCGCAATGCTTCGCCGTCATTCTTCAACTCAAATTCCTCTTTCAAGGATTGGATGAAGTCTTTGTCGCGGAGGGTGGGAACGATAGGATGCTGTTTATTTTTCATAGCAAGGTCAGTGTATTCTAGTTTCTAACTGGTCTCAACCTTTCAGGCAGGTATCATTCCATCAATCTTCTTGGCGATTGATTGCCGTTTGGTGCTGGCATCATCATAACCTAGTTTCTAATTAGTCATTGCAAATTCATCAATGAATGTTTCGAGAATGTCACTAGGTGCTTCAATGCTTATTGCGATAATCATGCGGTTAAATTTTATTTTAGTTTTTTATTAGTCTGGTGTATTTTTTAACTTATTATGAATAGATTGTTATGGTTAAGATTCCAGATTGGAATAAAAAGATTCCGCTGGAGGATAATAATAACACAAAATTATCCTCCAGCGGATTTTACCACGATACTACACCTATAAAAAATTATATGATTTTAGGGAAATTAGTCACAAAACAATCCCTTGCGTATCTTTCTTTTGCGATTCTTTGAAGGGGTATTTGCACAAGGCTTGAGCAAGCGCATAGGATTTTTGGATTTGACTGCTGTTAAAATCCCGTGGATGAAGTATCCAAGGATTAGAATTGTTGTGAATCCAATTGAAAACCACACATAAAATGTGATGAATGTTTCGATTGTGAAGAATGATGTTGTTAGATATTCAATCATAATTTGATTATATAATAAAGTTATTGATTGTCAAGAGAGTTGCATTGGTAGCCAAGGAATTAGTTATATGAAACGAACGCAAGAGATTTTCCTTGGCTACCTTTGCAAAATTATCGTATACCAGCAAGCGCATCAGCCACTATGCGTTTTATCAGACTTAATAATGTATGTAGAACTCACAAAGTTGTGATGACAAACTGATTATATTATCATCGCAACTTTATAAACATCATTTTATCATTTACCAGATGAGATTACTTCGTGTGTTTTGGGATTGATCATTCTCACCAGATAGTCAATGATGAATTGAGTTGAGTCTTCTCCTATTGGATGGCTACCTAGTTGGTTGCCCATGCGATAAGTTAGATAGTTTTCGTGGATGGTAAAGACTAGATGGTTCATTGTTTGGAATGTTTGATGTGAAAAGCCACAAAGTCTTCTGCGAGATTATCAATTAGTTCTTCAACAAAAGCACTGGCATCATCCATTGGGTGAAGTTCAAACTTTGAAACCGCATCCCAAACTTCGATTTGCTTTTGATCTTCCTGCTGTTCTGATGTGCTGTATTCATCAGCGAGCAAAGCGAGAGAGAGTCTTTCAGCACTCCAATCTTTGGGCCATTTGGAAAGGAAATGACCTGCGGCGATTAGGTATGCTTCGGCGTGGAGGGGATTGTTAGTGTCGAGGAGGATGTAGTCTTGCATGGCGTGAGGTTAGTTGTTTTGGGATTGCTTGTCAACAAGTTCTTTCGCGATTTCTTCTTTGAGGTCTTCCAGTAGATCAATGAAGTCAGAGAGTTCATCGTCCATAAGAAACATAGGAAGAATGCGGTCAATGATTGGTTCAGCAGGAAGCTCCCTTGTCAATTCGTAGTAACGCTTGAGTTTACAAGTATCGTGTGCGAACTCACCGATTTGTTTGATTGGTTGCATGGTTATTGTTCGATGAGGTTATTTTGTTTACAAAACTCGGCAATTACACCATTCATCTCCGTAAGAAAGTCGGAGATCATGAGTTCCTTGTCGAATGAGACTTCGTTGCCTTCGATGCAATATAAAAGGTCAACTTGGATTGTGGGTGGATTGATTGGTTGCATGGTGATTAGTCGTCAGCGTGGTGAGTTTCCATTAGTTCAGCAAGATAGCCGCGAATTTCATCAGCGGTTTCGCTTTCTCCTCCAGAGTATTCGTTAACAAGATCGAGAGCTTGATTGGCGATTTCCTCAAGGGCTTCAATTGTGTTTAGTAGTTTTTCGATTGTGGTCATGTCAATAGTATAGTTTAGTTTCTTATTAGTGAAAGTGTGCTCCCCGCTAGGAGTCGAACCTAGGCTTCCAAGCTATCAGCAAAGCTATCCATGGTTTGCTTTGCTTTAGTGTTTGGTGTGCCAGCGCATCGGGGAGGTGAGCTTATTGTAAGTTAGTTTTTTATTAGACGCTGGCAGGAATTTCTTCGTCCTCGTCGTATTCGACAAAGTTAAAGTTTTCTTTTGCAAACTCCGTGACATCAGCATCATCGACTTGGTTGTCGTCAATTTGACCTTCGGAGATGATAGCAGTCCCAGCAAACCAGCAACCGCTCTCAAAGTAGTCCAGCGTGAATTGATCGTTTGGAAACATTTCAGACAAAGCGGCAATGGCTTGAAGTGGTGGACTCCAAGCAGTCATAAAGGTTGCTTGAAAGTCTGCGATCTCGGAGATGAGTTGGTCAGCAACTTCACGCTGCTCTTCTTCGCTCAAGTCCCATTTGGTTCCCCAGTTTTCAAGTCTCCAATCATACCATCCATTGCCCTCAAGCAATTCGGGTGGCGTGGGTTTGATCTTCTCAAAAGAAAGACCATTTTCTTTTAGATAGCTTTCCAATTCTGGACTGCAATCCATGATCGACAATTTGTTTTCGCACCAGTTAGGCATAGTAGTAGTATAGTTTAGTTTCTTATTAGTTGATCTTCATCAAAGAAAGAAGTTTCAATGTGATTGGCTTTTCAGCAACATGGAAGAAGAAACCATATTCCAAAACCTCAATGTCGCCATCGACTTCGGCAAGAGAAATATAGTCATCGCCGTGATTATCAGCAACGAATGGGCCTTCGTCATCATAGCCGATAAAGTAAAGCGTATCGTTTAGATCGACAGCATAAGCGTCACCAAGTTCTTCGTGTAGTTGTTCAAGTGTGGTTGTTTGCATGTTGTTAGTAGTATAGTTTAGTTTCTTATTAGTGTATGGGAGTATCTCAAGTCTTCTTCGCTGTTGAAGGTGATGAAGTATTCAATTTCGGTCATATTAGGGTAGTTTGACATGGTATTAGTGGTGGTATTTGTATTAGAGGAGATTGTGATCAATGTAGTCTTGAATGGATGGAATGCTTTCCATGTATTGCTGCAGATCAGCAATAATATCATCTAGATTCTCGCGGTTGTGAGTGTGGGGGCAACCAAGGTTGTTGTTGACAAGCTTGAGGATTTGCTCTGCGATTTCTTCGTGGGTTGGGTAGTGTTTCATATTGTTGCTTATATGGCTTTAGTGTAGGTTAGGAGTTGGGGTTAGTCAAATTTTTTCTGCATCCAAGTCGATGCCGTCATAGTCAACCCAGAAAGATCCTTCGATGTAGGAGCTTTCTTTGGGCAAAGGTCTTTCATCTTGTTCCGCGAGTTCAATCGCATCTTGCAATGATTCAGCTTCAATTTCCATGTATCCGTAAGATTCCCAGACACAGGGGATTTTGTATGTTTTCATGTTGTTAGTAGTATAGTTTAGTTTCTTATTAGTCTACGAGAAACCTGCGCTTCCATTGTGATTCTTGCACTTGTTTATCAAGCCAAGATTGTTGTTGAAAGATGCGGATTCCATACACAGGTTTTTGTTTTGTAAAAAACAATGATATGATTTGGTCGAGTAGCTTCATGTTGTTATGATAGTTTAGTTTTTTATTATTACCTTGCATTTAGAGCATACACAAGTCGGTTGTTAATAATGACACCATCGGCTTTGTCAATATACTTTGTTCCATCAAAGAATCTTTCTTTTAGATATGGATTGTATCCTACGATTTGGTATTGATGTTGAGTGGGATCAAGTTCATTGGTAGGTTCTCCAATAATAAATGCGTGGACATTTTTCCTCTTTTGTTGCAACACTCTTTGTCTTCCTGCTTCACTCACCTTGAATGAAACATTCTTGAGATGTATTGCATCAACATGACGCATGACTTTCCACACGCCATTGACTTTCTCTTGAACACTCAAGCGTTTTTTATGTAGATTGTAGTAGACGCGAACATTCATAAGTTTATTGAGCTAGTTTTTGAAGGGCTTCAAGACAATCAAGGCGGGTCTTTTTTCCCGTGATTGCTTTGGCAGTTTTGAATACGAGATTGCGACTATGCCGCATTCCCATGATTTCAAGTTTCAATCCGCTGATAAGGACACGCAAGCGGTATCCATCAATTTGTTCTTTAGTAGTTAGTATCATAGCGACCTCAGTATATTCTAGTTTTTTATTATTAAAATAAGGGCAGTTTTATGTCATACCCAGGACATTGCTACTACTACTTATGAAAGTTCCTCATAATCCTCTGTGCCAAGGATATTGTTAGATTTTACGGTGAAACATTCGGGGCGATTTTCTTCTGGATTCAGTAGCTTTTTGCGCTCGCTTTCAGTAAGAAACTCAGCGAATGTTCCTTTATCGACCACTTGCCCATCGACATAATAAGTCGAAGATGGAAAGTGATTGTTGCCAGTTGAAGGATAAAGCCTGATATATTCAGCATCTTTATGCTCAATAACATAGGGAAATTGTTTCCAATTACCCCATGGCAGACTTTGCACTTCCCCACGCTCGCCATTTTCAATGGCATCTTTGACGCTGGAAAGGTTAGCAAAGTTCACGCCAGCACGAACAACAGCACTTGTCACTTTTTCAAGAATGACATTCTTATGAGCGGCGGCGGGTTTGGGATTGCTTTTCCAATAGGCTTTTACAAAAGAACCTTTCGTGTTGAGGATCTTATTGATAACTTCAGTTGCGGTTAGTGATGCAGTATGTGTATTCATAGCGACCTTAATATAATCTAGTTTCTTATTAGTGACAGTGTATTGGGGTTTGGTAACGAAACAGATTTCATTACCAAAACCAATATATTCTAGTTTTTTATTAGTTTATTCAGCTTCTTTATTGCCACGAGTCGGGCAATCGGTGATATGAACAAGTTTGTTCTTTGCTCGCGTGATGGCAACATATGAGAGATTCTTTTCTTGTTCTTTCATCCAATCCAAAACCGCATACTTACTTGGTTGAAATTGACTCATACCAAGGATATAACAGTTGTCAAATTCCAATCCTTTTGACTTGTGAATGCTTGACAGTGTGACTACATTCGGCTTTTTATAGTCGTCATTATCACTGAACATATCACTGATAAGTTTTTGAAGAGATGCAACATCATGCTTGCCGAGGGTTTGGCATCGCTCAATGAGAATCATCATTGTATCAAATTTGTCTTCAAGCAGTGCAAGTTTTGCTTTACTAGCCTTTTCGCTTTCACGATCAAAATGCTTTTGAAGTCGAAGTGTAAACGTTGCCAAGTCTTTTACTTTCCACTTGCGAGTGAGTGTAATAAGGTTTTGACCAATGTCTTTTCCTTCGATTCTACAACCAATGCCTTCACGAATAAGCGCAAACGCAAGAGCAACAAGCGGGGAATTATTGCGACATATGATACCATCATTTTTATTAAGGTTTAATGACGGTGTAGATTTTACAAATTCATCATACTTAATTGAAGATATTTCCCCGTCGTTGTTATTTTCAAATGCTTCAATGTCTGCTACATATTCTTTAGCAGCGGTGATAATATTCTTTCCGCAGCGATAGCAAACACTCAGCGGAAGTTCAACAGCGTCAAACATAGTTTTGATGAGTTCCATGCTATTGTTTTCAGCACCAGTAAACCCATAGATAGCTTGATTTGGATCACCAATAGCAATCAATCTACCACCTGGCTTAAGCATTTTCTTGAGCAAAAGCTTTCTACAAACATTGGTATCTTGTGCTTCATCAACAATAATCCAATCATATTGTATCATATCAACATCAAAAAGCAATGGGAAATAAAGCATATCACTGAAATCAATGCTTTTGACATCACGGTTATTAAGATCCAGTACCTTTTGGCATACATCAATAATCGTTTCCAAGCTCACATCAGCATCAATATCAATATCATTATGCTGAATAATATTGACCCAAGCATTGATATCATCAACAGTGTTGCAACCAGAAACACCAAAACCGTATTCTTTTGCAAAGCGAACCATATCCATGATTGCTTTACGACACTTCATAAGTTCCCCTTCTTGAGTGAAATACTCAACAAAGTTATAAACCTTGGAGTTATTAACACTCATTTTGCCTTTTGCTTTGGCAAGACTTTTCAATGATTCACTATGAAAAGTAGCAGCACTTGCATTGGGATAACCCATAGTAACAAGACGATTTTGCAATTCAGTTGCAATTTTCTTGTTGAAAGCAAGCATCAAAACATCACCGCTCATACGATCAACAGCATTGATAGCAGTAGTAGTTTTACCACTTCCCGCTTTAGCATTGACAATCGCATTGCCAGTTCCTTCAGATACCCATTTATATATATTTTCTTGATAAGTAGATGCAAACATGTGACAGCAGTATATTCTAGTTTTTTAGTAGTCTTTTTTCTACAATTCTAGTTTTTTAGTAGTGGATATTACTCTGGATTCACAACAAATCCCGTATCATCTTTCTTGGCTTTGCCTTTATCAACAAGACCAACAACACAATTACTAGGATCAAGAAAGCGAAGATCATTGGTATCACCATCAACAACAACCTTATTCTTGTAAGTAGCAGGAAGTTTTTTGCGAAAAACAACAGCAACATTGCCACCCATACTCATAATAAGATCAGTATGAGATTCATTGCTTTCACTACGAGAGAAAGTAAGATGATAATTCTTTGGAAAATTACCATTAACAAACTCAATCATACGCTTTACATTCTTGGTATAATCATAAAATACAACATCGGGAAAGTGTTGCATCATATTCTTGCCTTGAAACAAGACATTTTCCCAAGGAATATCACTTGTAAGATTGAATCTAAAGCAAGGAATCATATCATTCTTCTTTGCTTTTTTAACAGCACTTTGAATTTCTTTATACAATTTAAGCAAGAAATCTTGTTTATCATTAAAGAAATACTTGGTTTTATTGATACGAGATTGTTGAACATTTGAATAAACACCCATGCCAGCGGTATTAAGACAAGCAGCCGCACAACCTATTGATGCAAATTGACAAGTGTTATAACCAGACAATTTAGCAGGAGCTAAATGAATACCATTTGAATAATAACCAAATGATTCACCTTTTTTGATTTTTGTATTTGCAGTAGTGAGTAGTTTCATAGCGACAACAATATAATCTAGTTTTTTATTAGTTTCGATTCAATCGTGATGATGAATATCAATAAAACAATATGATGATTTATTGATATTGATTTCAATCATGCGAAATCATTATGATCTAGTTTCTTATTAGTTTTTATATCTTTTTCTATATTGATATATAAACTTATATCTTCAACTATGATAATCTAGTTTTTTATTAGTCTTTTTATCCTTTCTACTATCTGTTTATCTTTGTTTTATTTTTTTAATTATTATTGTCTTTATCATTGATAAAATTTGCTATATCATTATTAGTTACGCTACGCGACATGTTTTATTCCGTAACTCATTGATAATCAATGATTTTGTTTTTTTGGATACAGATCGTTGGATATATATTATATTGTGTTTATCTGGCGTATTTTGTTGATATATATCGTGTGTGTATCTGTGTGTGCTTGTGTGTATCTATGTGTATTTTGATACATTTTATGCGTATTTTGATATTGTTTTAGTATATTTTGGTGTATTTATACGCTATTTTTGTTTGTTTTTGATCCTCATTTCCTTTATGAGTTGATCGTATTCCCCGCTTCTGTATTGTTTTAAGATGATATCCACTGCAATGCAACAGGCTTTAAAATTATTTTTTTGGGTATTGTTTGATTGTTTCATGTGTGTGTTGTTGTTATTGTGTGTATGCTTATTCACTAGCCATTATGCGTTTTATCAAATTTACATGTTTATATCAGATAAACAAAGTTGTGATATTTACAAAGTTATAATGGTGACATTATTGTATTGATACCAATGTCAATGAACTGATATGTTATTGTCTATTTTTATTTTAGAATTTGGAAAAGTCCAACACTCTTTTGTATCGTTTATAAAACAAACCCAGTGTAAGTCATGTTCTTGGGAATAATCAATTACCAGATGTGCATATCCTTTTCCTTTGGGTGTTGTTACTGGTATTGTTGGGTTTAATTGTAATATCATAAGTTACATTTGTTTTTATAATTTATATTTGAATGTCTTACCATCTATGATATTGTCTTGTACCAATATATCAAGTGCCAAGGATTTATCTAGGATTTCGTAGGGATTATCTTTTGATTCCAACAACATATTGTTTCCTATCTTGTCGTTGATTACAGGATGGATTGTTATGTTTTGTATGTTTATTGTTTTGTCTTGCAGTAATGTGAACGTTATGTGTGCTAGATGAACATCTGCGTCTTCTTCGCTGGTTATCAATGATCGATGAATGTACTGCATATTTGATGTTTTGTTGTATCAAAGTTTGTTACTTTTTAATCTCTAGGATTTCCACCTTCACGATCTTGCGTGAGATTTCGTTGTGGAATACATAATCAGATCCCACATAATAATCATCTACAATCTGTTGGATTGATTTATCTACCAGCATTACTAAAAGAACATTAAAGCCAGTAGTGAAGCGATCACCGTCTTCAATTGTGATATTCAGTGTAACTGTGATATATTCGCGTCTACTACAATCTTCATAAAAAACGCTTGAGTGTTCGTTGGTCATATTGTTATTGTATCAGAGTTTTATTACCAGTGGGTGTATTCTTTGATGATACCCTCTTCATTCAGATAGCGAGCACACACATAAGTCTGAACGCAACTATCATCACATGTCTCGAAAACATGAAACTTATCTTGCAACTCATACACAGCTTCGAGATACAATCTGCATGCTTCTTTTGCAGAGTCTAAGTTAGGATGAACATCATTAGGTGGCATAGTCATACTCTTATTGTATTAGTGTTCCTTAGTCCAATTCGTAGGTATCAACCTCGATGCCGATCTTACTTAGCTCGTGTACAGCGTGATTGCGATACCATTCTTGATTCCAAAGCATCTCAAGACCTCCTTTTTTGAAGTCGTCTGGAAGAAGAAGGGATGTCATCTCACTAGCTTTGATAAAGTCTTCTTCGCTGTTGAAGGTGATGAAGTATTCCATTTCGGTCATATTATTATTGTATCAGTGTTCCTTGTTTATTTCCTTCTTACCATCCTTACGCACACGCTTATTCTGTATGCGTTTATAGTATTTGCGTAGATGCTTCCACCATTGAACGGTCTTGACACCGCCTTTACTCTTTGATGAACTACTCATTTGTTTATTGATAAAATTAACTGACGGTTTGTTGTTCTAGTTGTTTGAGTTTGTTTTTCAAGCTGTTTAATTTGTTTTCAATCGAGCTGTTTTTATTTTCAACGAGTCGTATCATTGATCTACAGCATTTACAAAACTGATAGTATGATGGTTTTGGATTGTTGCCTTGATATTTCAAGGAGTTTTGAATACGATTATGACTGGTGGTTTTGACGCGAATAATCCTTGAACAATCGCATGTGTATTCGTATGTGTTTTGTCGTTTGGTTTTGGTAACACTGGTGTCATAGCTGTGGCAACGAATCGGTTCAGCATTGAAAACCTTTATCATAACATATTTCCATTCTTTGCCATGACTCTTTACAAAACTACCAAACACCATTCTCTGAATATAATGAGCCATTTCATGAACAACAATCTCATGAAAGGTTTGTTTGTTATGCTCTGCCAAGTCAAGTTGGAACATCAATTCTCTGATTGATTGATTAAAAGACACAAGACAAGTTCCTGCTGTTGTGCCGTTTCTTTTAAAGATGATGTTGGTGGGTCTTGGAAAAACCCTGTTAAAGAATTTTTCAGCAATGAGGAAACATTCTTCAACCTTTTGTAGTATGGTGTCTTGCATGACAACAGTATATTTTAGTTTTTTATTAGTTTCTTGAAATCCATCAAACGATGAAATGAATCTACAATCCTTTTATAAAAAAAACAATTTGACTAAATAATACTATGACTACAAAAGATCAATATAATTTAGCTAACTTGTATAAGGAATCATACGAAAATGATGACATTTCATTTGATGCTGATTTATCCGATGTTAATTTAACTTACAATGATGAAGAATCTGCACTTATTGAAAAATATGGCAAATTGGGAGAAAAGCTTGTAAATTACTTTCATGCACTTGAAAATGCACTTAAAAATCCCATGACTAATTTTGCAACTATTCAACACTTAACGGATAAAATCAATTCCATGCAACATGGTATGCGTATGGTAGATAGTAGAAACAAAGTTGATAGACATTCATAAATTTTTAAAGTTATCCAATTAAGATTGCTTTACAATCGCTTTCTTCCTCCTCTTCAACAATCTCATGGTTGCCATAATACCATTCACTATTTACTCCTAGCTTTATAGACTCTTCTCTACATACAGAACACGCATTTACTCCTCCTTCATATCCATTAACAACAACCATTGTTTCTGGATCGTATTCTTGAAGTTTTTCAATTAATTGTTTGACTTTCATCTTCAATTAAAAAAGAAAGGAAACGATTGTTTGACTAGGGAAAGAGTCAATTCTTCACAGATCAACCATTTGATAAGAACGATTGGGTAAAAGATGGCATCAATGATTCCCCAGAATAGACTATTGTTGTTTAGGTTATATCCCAGTACACCAACGATGTAAGCCAAGACATAACTATAATTAGAACGGTAATGATAAGTTTTGTTCATATTAAAAAAGATTAATAATTGCTTTAATGATGGTTACGAAAACCATTGTTAAGCACACTCCCATAAAGAGTGTGCAAAGAATTAGGATTGGTGTTGAATCAAAGTTTTTCATTTAAAAATGTTTCTATTTCTTCGAAAAATTCACCATCCCATTCACGATTTTTATTGATGGTTTCAAATTCATCTGTTAAGTCTTCAGCAAGTTCATAAAGACCACCGTGTCCTTTTTCTTTAATAGTCTTTTCCAACAATTCACTGTGGTCTATTTCATGCGTATGCATCGCATGTGCAACAGTGATTGCCGCAACTACTTCATAATGAGTCTCTTGCCAAGATGCAAATCCGTTTGGGAAATTTTTCATAAATGTAATTTAGATGAGATGATTGTATTTTAGTTTTTTATTAGAATTTTTTTATAAAAGATTATGAATCTATTCATAATATGGATAAATAATAATATGAAATGTTTAATTTGTGAGAAATCATTAGAGGGAAGACAGAAAAAATTTTGTAGTAGTAAATGTAAAAGTATGTTAGCTAATAATAAATTGCAAAATTATCAAGCACAGCAAACAAGGGGCAAGATAAGAAAAAAAAAGTTAATCGAAATGAAAGGAGGCTGTTGTGAAAAATGCGGTTATAATAAAAGTTTAGCAGCATTGTCTTTTCATCATTTGAATCCAAATCTTAAAAAATTTCATTTAGATATTAGAAATCTTTCCAATAGGAAGTGGGAAATGATTATTGAAGAATTTAATGAATGTGAATTGTTGTGTTTTAATTGTCATATGGAATTACATCATGGTTGCGAATGGTAGGGGTGGAGGGATTCGAACCCCCACTCAATCGATTATGCTTACCACTATAGTTTTCACTACCCTTTCGGTTTGTGGTCTGGACTATCCCTTAATCTTCAGCATTACCTGTTAAGACTGAACTATTATAGTCTCTGCACGTCTCTCTTTCGAGATTTCGCTCAAGATTGGCATCAGCATTACCTGTTAAGCGTTCCTTGAATTTAAGTTCTGCTAACTTATTATTTCTAACAAGAAGACCCGTTAAAGTCGACTGCTTTGACCATTAAGCTACACCCCTTTATATAAAATTGAACAGCCTTTTATTGACTTGCTTAGGTCAGATTGCCGATATTATCGGAGTCTGTATTGATTTGTTTCGATGTTGACATCGACAAGATTGCGCTTTTCAAGAGCAAGAATAATGCGCTTGGCGTTCTTATCAAAAGAATGCCATCCATCAATCTTACTGATGAATGCAAACGCTTCTCTTTGATGTTTGCCCATCTTTTTAATGTTTGTTTCCATATTATTGCGTTTTTTGCTGTTATCGGTGAATCATCATCACCGCCGACTAATTTAAGATACCAACAATTTTCACTTTGTCAACATCTTGTCCCATAAGATAATCTAGTTTTTTATTAATTATTCTGAAAACATGCTGTTGTCGTTTTCGTATTCATCGGAAGAAAAAGTCTTTCTTAAAACTATTTCTGTAATATATTTGTCACACAGATGATTGATATAATCATCAAATTCTTTATCATTCAGAAAACCAACAGCCACATGCCCATTGGCAAGCATAACTTTTTCTATTGGTTTTTTATTATACATTATATAAACTTTTTATCAAGCGAATTCTACTTCGATTTCGTGTCCTGTTTCTGATTTGGTTTGTCCATCTAGAACAAGATAGATTGCGGCGTGGTATTTATCTTCATCAATATCATAGAAAAAGTTTAAATCAACAAATTCATTTATTACATGCCACTCATCTTCTTCATGAGCGCGTTTAATTGTATACTGACCTTCTTGTGTGTCAAGAATAAGTTCTTGTTCTTTGACAATAAGTTTCATTTGTTTCTTTATTAGATGTGTTTAAGAACTTTTCCTACCATTCGAATAGCAACGATGAATTTTACCATCATCACCCGTTTTAAATAAAATCCATTCTCCTTTATTATGTTTTTGTTTAAGATAGTCTTTAACCCATTTAGGAAAATCTGTAAAACTATCAGCAGTCTTTATTTTATGTTCAAATGGAGTAGCGATAATACAAACATACCTAGCGGGTTTCATTTGTTTCTGTATTTACGGAGAAGTTGCTCGTCTGTCATGCGGGTAGTCAAGAATGTCTGGTGGAAAGTGACAGGGATGTTGCCATACTCACCATCATCATGGATAAGAGTGTCGCCATTGTAGATATCAAAATCTGCACCCCAATAACTTTCATTAATAACTACTGGTGGGAATCTCTCACCATCAATATTTGAGGTGATATTATGCTCAATGACTACTCGTCTTTTAGGATTAAAAAGATTAAAAATATTAAAAAACATATTATTAGTATTGGTTGTTGTGTTTATCCATGATAGCGTTGAACCTCTCTTGAAATATATTTGAGGAATCATCAAATAGACTAATATCGGGTTTGAGTGAATTGATTGTTACTTGAGTGAGTTCTGAAAGATCCCGAATAGTTGCGAGCAATTGCTCAATTGTTTGTTCCACAGTATCCATATTATTTATTATTAGATTGGTAGGCCGTGATGGAATCGAACCATCGACTAAAAATTAGAAATTTCTTGTTATATCCCCTTAACTAACGGCCCAAAATTATTAGAAGTTTTTAAAGTCGTGATCTGGGAAAATCTCTTTGATTTGTTCATGAAGGAGGCGTTGAAACTGTAGGAACTTATCTGTCAACTCCCAAAGATTATCCTTGCCAAGTTTTTCATAAGCAATATTAACTTCATTGATTAGTTCATGACCACAGGAATCAAGAACAGATTCCATGTCTTCAAAGTTTGGTGCAAGTATTTTCATATATTCTTTCACTTGTGTTAGTTTATTTTAGTTTCTTATTAATCACCAAGATGAAGTATAAAACAATCGTTCTTTATCCCAGTTGGTGTTGTCAATAAGATTAGAAATTTCATCAATTGCTTTTTCAATACGTTCCCAATAGTATTCATCAACATCAGTTGATCCAAAAAAGAAACCAGAAACTGGCATCATTTCAGAAGGATCATTTTCTGATTTTGTATTCAGTAATGTTTCCAGCAAATCAATTAAAACATCTTTGTCTAGTTCATAATGTGCGCAGTTGTCGATTCCTACTTGAACATGTGTGACAAACCAATTATGAAGCGCATTAAATTTGCGCCAATAGGCCACCTGATGAAAGATAGTATAATAGTCTTTAAAAGTATCTGGATATGGTTGATCTAATGGCAAAAACTCTACGATTTTTGGATCGTTTGGATTGGGTTCCCTGTCGAGTTCGTGCAATTCGTCGATGGTGTGTTTGGTCTTTTTGACCTTAAAGATATACATGTCTAGTCCCATGGCTTTATTCTATTTTAGTTTTTTATTAGTATCGAAATTCAGTTTCATCAACTGCATCTTTCATTAGTTGTCGAAACAACACACGCCAAGACCTTTCGTTTAGAATTTCCATTCTTTGTTTATTGATTATTACTTTGCTTTCTTCAAGTTGATCTTTATAAGAAGCTACTTTCTTTTCGAGATATTTGATTCTGTTTTCAGTTTTTTTAGTATCACTCATAAGAAAATGTTTTTACTACTCTGTTTGGATTTTTCATAAGTTTCATAACCATATCTTCTGCGGCTTCCGCTGTCGCCCAAATTCCATAATCAAAATCTGTAATCCAAAAACAAAGAAACTTAAATTGAATTGCATAGTATATTCTAGCAGTTCGATTGTCTATGCGTTCTACAATTCTATATTGTTCACTCATTGTTTTCTAGAGTTCCTTACTTCAGCTGTATTGTACTTTCCACAAGTTCTGTCACATACAGAGATGGATTCTTGCCTGTTTCTAGTTTCGTTTCATACCAATCTTCAGCAACTTCTCGATCATCAAATTCTTGTTCTTTTCGCTCTGAATCAAAAGTCCAAGTGAGAATATACTTTACAACCCTATTGTTTTTAACTTTCGTCATAATTTGCTTCAAGAGTATCAGTATGAACTACATCCTTCATTAGTTTTTGAAAGTTTCTTCGCCATTCTTGTTCATAATACAGAATGTGTTTTGCTTATGTATTTCAGCATTAGCAACCAGTAAATCATCTTTCAAATCGTCTATCTTTCCTTGAAGACGTTTAATTTTTGCTTCGTGTTTTTTATCGTCGTTCATACCTAATTATATCAGTGTTCCTTAATACCAAAGATCATCATCACTAGCTTTATAGATGATATAGCATACTGCAAATGTTGCCAGAGATGCTAAAACTATTATTGCTATCCACATAATGATTATAGCCATACTCATAATTTAATAGTTCATTTTTGGTTGAGGGTCGTTTGTCCAAACAACTTCTTTTCTCTTTTTCTTAGGCTGCATCAACTTATCGATGATTGCCAAAGCTTCTTCTTTAGAATTAAACCAACTTTTATAATTAGCAACATCGTCAATGCCAAATATAAAGGAGTTATTAAGTATGTCAAACCAGAAGCAGAGAACCTTTCTCTCTACATGATAGATCTCTTTGCTATCAACTCCTAACCTCCTTTTAATTATTCGATACGTTGCCATAATTTTAGTCTTTGTCACTATAAGCCTCAGCTAGTTTCTTTGCCGCAAGAGCATACACCTCAAAGAAAGTTTCACGATCTTCTAGTGATAGATCTAACACTCGCTCACCTACAGTCTCTAAGAATGTGTCTTCTTCTTTAGTGCTATAGGTAAGATCAGCAATCACTATAATATTCTCTTTGCCTTCAAAGCAGTTCTTGTGAATGCTACACATATTTTTTCTGACATAATCTCCATCATTCTCCCACCCAAGAACATCAATATATTCTTGCAATTTACCGTATTTACCATTAGGAAAGTACTTAACAATAACCAGTCTATTGTCTACATCCTCTGGAGGTTTACCAATATAGGTCGGAGGTTGTGCGCCAATGTTGTCAATTCTGATCTTCATGATGTGTTTTATATTTTAGTTTTTTATTAATAGATGGTAGCCACGGTCGGGGTCGAACCGACAAGCCGATTAGGGCAACGGATTTTAAGTCCGCAGTGTTTACCAATTTCACCACGTGGCCATTTATTATTGTTTATTCATCCAATCAATTACATCATGCAAACCTTCAGATTTATTACCATCTCCATAACTGCAGAAATGTTTTCCTGTGGTTTTTTTACCATGCCAAGGATGTTGATCGGTTTTGGTGTTTTGCCAAGTATAGATTTGACCATAAGGTTCATTGTCTTTAGAAACATTGATGAATGTTTTGTTGTTTGAACCTTTCAAACGCTTGCTGTAAGTGAGTCGCATGTCAGTATGTTAATCTAGTTTCTAATTAATGCAATAGAATTTTTTATAAACAATTTTCTCTAAACCAAAGTTATTAAGATTTGGAAGTATTGAATTTCTAATAAAGTTTCTTCTGTATTTGGTATCATTGTTTGTAGGATCTTCTACAACAAATTCCCAAAGGTTATTATTATCAATGTAGTCTTTTATATTCGACTTTTTTGTTTTCAAAAAAGGACGAATCATTTTATGATTATTATTATGAAATTTAGTTGCGATTGGAATGGGTGTGTATTCTGGACAACCTTTTAATGTATTCATCAAATATGATTCAACAGCATCATTGAGATGATGACACACAATAATATCTTTGTTTAGACTAGAAAAAAATTTAAGTCTTTCTTTTCTAAGATGATCTTCAATTCCATGTTTGACATTATCATTAAAGTTAGTTCTTTTACCCAAGACTAATTTGATATTATGTTGCGAGCAAAATCTTTCAACAACTCTCTGCATTTTTGCATTTGTTGATTGGAAGTTATGATTGAAGTGACAGGCAGATACTTTATCTTTGTATAACCTTGATAGCAAGTGTAAACATGCTATAGAATCAATTCCTCCACTTACAGCAACACAAAAATCTTCTTTAGGAATTAATGATCTATCAAGTCTAATCATATCAATACATGTTTCCGCTGAACATGTTGCCTTTGGATACATATGTTCCATCAACCTTAGTCAATGTATTACTATTTCCATAAAGACTACGAGAAACAATAACACCTCGACTTGAAGGTTTCTTAAACGATTCTGATCTCCAACTGCTTTTGATTACTTTGATAGGTGCTTTGAATTTGTTTGACATGGCTTTATAATATCTTAGTTTTTTATTAGTTTCCAACCACATTTAGTCTGTAGTTGTCTTCCTTGTTTTAAATGATTGAATGCACCTATAGATAATCCTGTTTTTTTAGACATATCTGTCAAAGATAATTCCAATGTTTCTAAAGTATACACATTAAACCATTTAATTTTATTGAGTTCGTTTTTTGTTAAACTCATTTTATTTTTAGAATCTTCTTTGTGTGTATAAGATGGTCTGACATATCCTTTTTGTTTTTTTATCTGCCAACTTTTTTTAGCCCAAGCACTCCTATTTTCTGTTGTAGCTTTTACCATGTTATTTAAATTTTTATTATTATGCCAATATGTTTTTAAAGATTTTGATATTTTTAATTTAGTTTCTTCTGATGGTATACCACCATTACCACCCTCTGTTAGATTATAACCATTAGGAGAAATAGTATTGTGGTTATTTATATAATAAATTTCTTTATCGCAACACTCTTTAATTGAATTACAAGTTTCTAAAACTTCCCAATCAAAGTTATCAATACCATACTTACGTATTGCTTGTTTAAAAAGATAAAAATAATGTTTATTAGAAGGTGAATTTGCTTTACATAAATGCGCTTTCTTTCTTTCTTCTAAAGTTTTTGTAGTATATCCTATATACTGTTTTCCATTAATTTTATTAGTAACCATATATACAATCATGCTATATTATTTAGCACAAAAATATAAAAAATAATATAGAGGTTGTTTATTTTAAACATCTGATTGTTATAATCTAGTTTTTATTTGATAACAATCACCTCCCTTGCTTGGCATATTTTTTCTTGTAATTTTTTGAATTCTTCAAACGGGAAGATTTCGTTTTGGCATGAATTCCTTTTCTCTTAATTCTGTTGTCGTTTTTTGTTGTTTTAGTTTTCATAAAGTTATTATATCATTAAAGTTTTAATATGCAAATGTTTTTTATTATAAAGGTGGAGCCGATTGTCAGATTCGAACCAACGACCTACTCATTACAAATGAGTTGCACTACCACTGTGCTAAATCGGCTAAAAATGGCTCCAAAGGTTGGGATCGAACCAACGACCTAGAAGTTAACAGCTTCCCGCTCGTTCCACTGAGCTACTTTGGAGTTAAAAATACTTTCTATTGCTGAAGAAGCTTTGGTCTTAAAGACACCACTCGTTTATCCTTCTGTCACTTTTCTGCTAGTAGAGGCTCGTCGGAGATTTCCAATCTGCTTTCCCAACATACTTCGGGCGATAAAGACCACAATAGAAAAAAGAAATTATATATCATCTATTACTTGTAATGGAAAATATCCAGATTTATGATTAAAATTTGGATACATTTTTACCATTATTCTTGTAATTGGCAGTCCGTCTGTTTTTATTTTACCCTTTTCACCATATATTTTTAAATGTTTGTGACAAACTAATAAATCTCTTTTAAAATCACTTAATTTGACCATCTGACCATTTTCAAACTTTACAATTTTTTGACCATCGAGAATTTCACCATACATTTTGTCGTCATATTGATGTATTTCATTAAACTCTGTATTGAATATATACCCATCCCCTGGAATAATAGTGTATATATCATTCTTTTGCATGTTTTCTAGCAGTTTTAATGTCTCATATTGAGACATTTTTTCTTCTAACAGTGGGATAATGTTGGCTGTTCCGTTTGAATTTGTAGTGTAATAATACATTGAGATATTTTTAGGTAAATTCAGATATTTAACATAATTCAAAGCTCTATTTTTATCTATTTTATTTTTATTTTTTGCTATATCTTCAAAGTTTAAGTTTTTAAGATATTCATATTCATGAATAAAACTTATTTTTCTAGCTTTAATATCCATATAACTATTCAAAAGTTTAGGAATATCTGTATTGTAAAATGTATGCATTTTTTCATTTCCTACTATTTTATAAAGATCATGTATACTGCTGTGTTTAATATTACTAACATCTACACTGTATTCATATTCACCAGATCTTGTTTTTGGATATAAAAAAATAAAACGTTCTCCGTGCTCATCATCTACTTCTTCTATATAAATTAATTTGTTTATTTTAGATTCAATATTTTTTAATTTTATATTAATAGTTTTTAATATATTATTTATGCGCTCATCTAAATATTTTTTTCTTTTTTTATATTCTTCGATTTTATTGTCGTCTAAATCATAATCATCTTCTCTAAAATCATCTATTCCGATTAATATAGCCGTTGGTTTTTTATTTAAATGTTGTAATACTATACCTTCATTTGAATTATATTCTTTGGTCTTATATTTTATAGATTTATTATCATACATTAAAGTTATTCCATAACCAGTGAATGATTGATTTGGTAATCTTGAATCTATGCTCACATTGGTTCCTCTGCGCAACCCATTTTTTAAAATAAATTCTAAGTCATCTTCATTACGTAATGTATGTATGATACCATCAATCATTGTTTTTATTTAATAAAGCACAATAGAAAAACATAGAAAATGATTTGCCCATAGCATTTCGGCCTACGACTCATCAAGGGCTGTGACTATCTAGGGAACCGCTCCTAGCAACGTCATACTTTATCGCGCATGAATACGAATTGCGAGGGGAAGGAATTTAACCTTCACTCTAGACTATGGGCCTAGCGATCTCCGTATGATCCCTCTCGCAAAGTGTTTTCCCCACTACCGAATAATTAACCAAGCGGAGCTTTGATCAATTTGAAGAAACACAGTGACTATTTCATCTTGGTAGCGACTCCAAGCCTACTTTAATTTATGTCGGATTACGTTTGTCATCATCGGGTTGCTAACCCGCTCTCTGTCAACTCGCTCATTGTAGTGTCTTTGCCTACAATGGCAGGGAAAAAATGATGGGGTTATTCTCATATCATTATTAAAACCGTGCGCTGTTTAGTATGCATCCATCAAGCGTAGAGGGTATGAGGAGAATAAAGTCGCTAAACTCTGCCCCATTGAAAATTATTAACTGTTTTATGAAAACAGCCACTGCCAATCTTCTGGCATGTCAGAAATATTTAAAACTTTAGCTTTTATTTTAGTTATTTTATTTGTAATTGCTTTTTGAAGTCTGTGATGCCCATCTAAAATTGACTGCTTTCCGTTGTTTTTATTTAAAATTAAAATTGGATAGTCAAGATTAGCTTTTTGAATATTAGCTAATGTTTCGGGATCAGTTTTAGTTTGGTGAAGAGCTAAAGGCTTAAGACTATCAACATTTATTTCTGATATAGGCATATCCTTAGAAAAAGCAAACAAATCACTAATAGTTACTTTAACTAATTTACCGTCATTTGTTGTATCTTCCCAACTAGTCTCTTGCCAATTATCACCGTGCATGCTTTCAATAATCTTACTATATGCTTCACTAAGTAAAATTTGATCTCTGTGTTTCATTATTATATTTATTAGATTGGTGCGGGATATCAGAGTTGAACTGATCTCTCAAGTTTGGAAAACTCACATATTAGCCGATATACGAATCCCGCGAAAATGGTGGGCAGAGTTGGATTCGAACCAACGTACTCGAATGAGAACAGATTTACAGTCTGTCGCCTTTAACCACTCGGCCATCTACCCAATAATAAAATTGGTGGACGCGAGGAGCATCACACTATGGTTTTCACCACCAGATTTCTCTGTTTGTGCGCTGGACTATGCCTTTACCTTAGTATTTTTACTTTAGGTAGGTGATTATAGTCTCTACACCTTCTCATTATCTGAGCTTGGCTCGGCATTGGGACGGATATTATTCCAGACCGTTCACCGAATTTACACCTTACTAACTATTCGTTTCCAAATAGCAGACCCTCATTAAGTTGAACTCCTGTCCTCTATCAACTTACATTAACCTTCAAACATGCTTATATTGTCTCGTTAAGGTGAGACTTTCCTGTTAGGGACGACCGATTTCTCTGCCATCCTCCACCAATGTATTAGACAGAATACATACTGTTTTATTACCTGTTTTGTATCCAAGAGCAGAGCAGGTTTATCTCTTGGCGTATTTGCTTAGGCAGCTAAAGCAAGTTCGCCTTGTGGGGCGAAAACGCGATTAGCAATACCACGCACAGCGTTAACAATTCTGTTGCCGTTTATGTTTTTTTGATCAGCTTTTTAAGAGGCCAACTGATCAACCTCTACATGCTAGTTGAATGCTTATCAATACAGTCGAAACCAGAACGCGCCCGATAAAATTGGTTGCGGGTTTCGGAATTGCACCGAAACTACTTCTGCTTATGAGACAGATCCAGCACTACTACTGGTTGACCCGCGATTGAAAATTATGCCGACTAGAAAGGCGACTATAATATGTTCCCTTACTCACCCGCATACGCAGTTCTGCAAGTCATTTATATTATAGTACAGGGCATGAAGCCCTTTAACCTTAATAGCGGCAAATTGGTACTTGCATGGAGAATCGAACTCCAATTGTACGGATGAAAACCGTAAGTCCTAACCGTTAGACGATGCAAGCTATAAAACTTAAATTTTTTCTGTCAAAGAACTTTGATTATTGATTCGCTTTCGAATCAACCATCAAGACAATCGATTCGATTGAAGTGATGCAAGAATCATAACATATTTATCTTACATGTCAAATTAAATTTTGTCTTTCCATAATAAATACAAAGGCCAAATTAAAAAAAAGAATCCCCATAAAGTCTCATCCATTTTTTTATGATACAAAGAATAAAACAAACCGATTGTGTGAATGACACACATAGCTTTTAAATAAAATGTAACAGCGTCCATGGTTATTTTCCTTTATAGACATAAAAGTCTCCATCAAAAAACCAAACTTTTCTATTTCCAACTTGTTCAAGGATGCATTCACAATTTGCACAAGGTTTTGAAATTGCTGGTTTATCATTGTTGTCGATCCTAACATTAACAAATGTTATATCACTACAATCTTCAACTCCTAATTTAATTAAACAGGAAATTTCAGAATGGATACCTGCTGTATAATTTGAATTAAGATCTTTTGTTGGTTCATACACACCAAATTTATGATGAGGATGAAGCTTATTGTAATTATTATATCCAATGGCAAGCATTTTATTTCCTTTAAAAGCAAACGTGGTGTGAAAACACTTACCAGTTTGTTTTGTAGGTTTTAATGCTCTTGTAATTTCTTCTAATCTTTTGAAATTAATAGCCATTGGGTATTAACTTATAAACATCAAATACCGTGTTGGATGTGTTTCCAGATGTTTCTTTAATCAAATCACACTCACCATATACTTGTACAAGATTTTTAATTCTTTCTTCAAGAATATGTGCGTTGATTTTTTTATCAGAATTTAATTTGCAATGATGAATTGACAAATAACAAGTATCATCATACTCCACCAATTCTGTCAAAGGATGCAAACATTCATAGTCTGATACAAAATCTTTGATGATGTTGTTGATTTCTTCTGGTGTGATTTTCATTATAGTGCTGTATATTCTTCAGTAAATTCAATTCTGACATTTTCCCTTGGAACGTCTTTGAAATAATTCAAAGCTCTAGCTTCAACAGAACGAAACCTATCAAAGATTAATTCACGAGTTGCAGGAACTTTAGGAAGAGTGAATCCTTTCTCAGACAATGCGCGATTAAGAGCGATTTTCATTGCTGTTTCTTTGTCATAATTGTCATGTGGACTGCACAAAGAATAACCATAATAAACTTGATCGTTTTCTTTTACAGCTACCACAACACCACGTGGGTTGTACTTATCATCTCTGATATATTCTTTAATCATTGTTTGCATAAATTCAGTATATAATAGTTTTTTATTAGTTGAGTTAGGGAGTGAGAAGCAATAATCCGACTGTTCTCACTCCCTATCATCATCATTCACAAAATAACAAGAGTCACGCCATCGATTTCGTCCCAGTATTCATTGAGTTCTTGAAGAGCATCCAACACTTCTTGTTTTGATGGATATTCTGGAGAGAAACTATTTTGAATTTGTCTGACACTAACATCATCATATCCTTCATCGCGTTTGTTGTTGAGATATTTTTCAACTCTCTCCACAAAAGCTGTGCGTTCTTTTGCAAAGTTTGGCACGAGATTATCATTACCTTCTCCATCAGTCACCGAAGATTCGATTTCATATTCATAATCAGAAACGACCTCGTATGCTGATACTCGACACTTTTGGCAATTGTAATCAGTTGGAACGCTAACAACATCTTTAGGGTTGACTTTGACTACGACTACTCTCTGTCCGAAAGAACGAGCATAATCAAGAGAACCAACATGCAAACCGAAACTACAATGATTGTTTCTATTGTCATCTACATTGCGGCGTTTGACTTCAATCTTGGAACCAACACCGTTGAAAATCTTACCGTCTGTTGTTGTAATACCTTGAACAACGACAGTTTTAGGATTACCATGAATGCTGTAATAATGTTCTGATACACCTTTGTATGCAAGAAAGCAACCATCATCTGTAATTGGAAGTTCTTTGTATTCAAGAAACTCCATAAGCTCATCAACAGAACTTGAGGCAGGATTATCTTCAAGATTATTCCAGAATTTAGTGAAATGTTCAAGAGGAAGATCATCACGAACAATGCTTTCTACCTTTTGAGATAGTGCTGGAGGCAATGCTTCTCCGTTGTAATAAACTTGATCTTCAATGATTTCAAATCCTTCTACTTTATCAATAGATTCAAGAGTGAAATCAATTGGATACAAAATTTCATTGATAGCATCTTCTTGCTCATCACTTGGAAGAGTGAAAGATTTAATGATTTTTGGATATTTACGATCTGTCTTTTCAACACGAACTGAACCATTGTTGATAAACAAAATAATTGCGGATTGGTTGATGATGTATGTCATAGTATTATTATAGTTTGTTTGTTTGTTTTGTCAATGAGATTGTATTTTAGTTTTTTATTAATCTTTTATCAGAAGGAGTTTACGAAGATCGCGTCTATCCAATGGTGATCCATATCGAGACACACTGTTGTAAATACGACTTCTGGTAGAATTTTCTGCTCTAATGTTTGTCATGATCTTTTTGATCTTTTCAATTTTATCTGGATACCTTTTGAGATGTTTAAGAACAGTTGGGTTGATATTAATTGCATTGCATGTGCATGTCAAATCATATTCAATGCTTCTTTGTTTTTTCTGAAATTCTTCAAGATTTTTAAGTCTGGTGTGTGCGTTTTTGTATTCAGTGGAATCTGGATGCAACCAACCCAAATCATGAAGTTGATCTACCATTTTTTTACTTTTGCTTGATACACAGTAAGGATCATTGTTTGTGTACTCATTATTATGATAAATTGTACGATGAAAAAGGTGATTAATACAATCAATTGTTTCGTGCCAATTTGAATCAGAGATTTCTCCAAACTTATTGTCTACATATTCTTCAAACTCTTCACTGGTAAAAGAACCAAGTTTATTGTAACGACTGAATACGTTATATTTCATCAAAGTTTTATTTTTCTCAAGCTTTGGAAGCTTCATCTTTTTAACATCAATGATCTCAATGTCTGAAGTGTCAACATTACAAGAGTTTGAATCGAGCGGTGATTCATCTTGAATATAAACAAAACCGTGGTAATTTGCAAAACCTGCAAGATGTTTTGCTAGACGCAACTTCCAATTTTTTAAATTTTTAATATTTGGAAGTTTATAAATTGGAAGCTTACCATTAGAGTATTCAAGATTATTTAAATATGCAACTTCATATGCTTTTATACTCATTAATGCCGCATGGGTTTCTGGAATATATTCAGACATGGCATAAGTAAACCAATCATCCTCGAAATACTTTGAAGTTTTGCTTTTGACATATTCACCCAGAGGTTTAGGAACAATTTTACTGATTTGTTCATTCTTAAAAGTTTCGATATGTGACACAATATCGTTGATAACTTTTTGATTGTTTGGTGTATCTTCTATGCTTTCTCTTGAAATTGGAATGCTGAGTTTTCCAATTGGAACATCGACAACATATATGTTTTCATTATTAAAAGTGCAGAATCGAATGGGAATCTTTTTATATACCACACCTCCCATACGAATATAAATGTGATTATAATCATAATCTTGATGAGATTTTTTATATTGATGCATTCCATATTCTCCCAGTTTGACAGAATGAATCGGTGAATCTGGAACTACAGTTTCAGAGTTATCAGAAAGAAACTCAATCTTTGTATCATGGTGTAGATTTTTAACAAATTTGGAAGTTGTATTCCTAAATGAATATGAATCACTGTCTGATACTTCAAAAGAAATTTCAATTCCACTTTCGTTTGTAGGTTCTTCAGAGATCTTAAAAATCTCTCCGATTGGAACACCTTTGTCTCCTCCACCAAGAACGCATGCATACACACTACAAACACCGTTGTAATAAGAGTTGATGTAAAATGTATCGGTATATGAATGTGCCGCTTTTGAACCAATACCAAAACCACCTACATATTCATTGGAATGGTTTTTGGTGCTTTCGAAATACATTCCAAAAATGTTACGAACACCATGTTCATCCAAACCTTTAGCGTAATCTCTAACGCTCCAAGTTTTGGTATTTTTTACTGTTTTGATTGCAACAACAACTGGACGATCAATCTCGTACTTTTTGTGTTCATCAACAGCATTGCAAATATATTCGCGAACGCATGCAAGAATTTTATCATTGTAAATCTTGTCACGCAGGAAGTATGCGGCAATGTCCATGCCTTTGGCAGACATTCCCATGGTGCTTTTTTGAAGCGAGTCTGATGCGATTGTTGGTGATGTTGTAATTCCAATTTTCATAGTTTGTGTTTGATGATGGCACTAGTTTAATCTAGTTTCTTATTAATATGATTTGAAATTTTCAGATAATATTTTGACGATAGATTTGTCTTTTGCTTTAAGTTCAACTTCCCAAATACAATCAAGGTTATTTGAAACCACGTTTGGAATGTGAGAAGCATAATCAGTGTGTGATTTGGTGTTGTTGATACCTTCACTCCAATGCATTACAGGAGTATATGATTTCCATGTGTTTTTAAAATCATTCATATAACAACGATTAGATGGGTTTATTGCATCATGGAGATTGTCAAACACGCAAGGCAACAAGCTACCAAACACATTGAAAACATTTTCTGAATTCCAATAACCATTGTCTTCATTCTCAACAACTAATCGTTTTTGAACACCAACGTCACAACGAGAAAGATTACTCATGAATCTCTGACAGTATTGTTCAATTGTTTCAACTTCTAAGTTTGGATTTTTACTCACATGCAAACACATGGGAGTGTTGTGATCTTGAGAACACCCCATCAAATCAAGAACATAAGATTGGTGATTAAGTTCACAAATAGATTTATCAACAACAGCATCAGTATATGATGATAGCACATTAAATTGATCTGGATGAGAAGATATAGTAATGCCGATTTTTCTAGCGTGATCACCAGCAAGCAATAGCATATTTTTAATTTGCTCAAAATCTGGTAGATCATTGTAATTTAAATCGAGAGTGCTGTCTGTAATTAAAGGAAATAGATTGGATGATACACGATAATGTGATATACCAACAGAAGCACAATGAACAATAATTTGCGCTGTGATTTTAGAATTATGAAGGATGCGAGATGATAATTCTTTGATAGCAATGTGTCTTTGCATACTGACAAATTGCTTTCGTGTCATGGTCTTGAATGCGGTTTTTTTATTTTTATCTTTCAGCAATTCGCTGATGCATACAAGTCCAAGTTTTGGTGTTGCTGTCATGCAACTATGGTAATTTAGTTTTTTATAAATAAAAAAAGCGGGTGTCTAGTTAATAGACACCCGCTTATTAATAACTATCAGAGAGCAATCAGACGATTGTTTCTGAGTTCGCAAGCAAAGTCACGAGTATCAACATTGACCCAGCTGTGGGTGTGTTGATTCTTGCGTTCAAGAACCAATGTTTCTCCTCCAAGCATCATAAAAGATCCATCTGGATTTTGAATGAACTTAGCTGAAAAAATCTTAGGATTCTTTCGTTGGTTGCGATTACGGAGCCATTGCTTGTTTTTTCTTGTCATGTTTGTGTCGGTATTACTCATATTATTATGTCGGTTGTTTGTTGTTTGTTGTTTATTCTGGATCTTGTCCATTTGGTCCATTTTCTAGGAAGTGTTCAACTTCAAGAACACACACCAAAGAGTCTATCTGTTTTTTCAAATTTGTCAATAGCTTTTGTTTTTTTACAACTGATTCGTAGCAAGCTACTTCCATATTCATCACATCATTAAATTGCTGTTCTGTAATTTTTATTTGCTCGTCGATTTCTTCTTCGGTCATGTCGTACTTCATTGTATGTTAGTTTTTTATTAATTTATTTTAACAACTTAATTATTATTTTTTGCTTTTTTTATTATATCATCAATGCCTTGAATGATTTCGACAACATCAGAATTCTCAAATACCAAAAGTTTTGGAACTCCTTTGATTTGATGTTTTTTAAAGAACTCAAAGTCTTCTTCAAATTCTACAGTTTCCAATTCGATGTTATCTTTTTTTAATTTACTTTTCAACATGTGACATGGGCCACATGTTTTTGATGTTGCTAAAACAAGTTTCATTTAATCTATGATATTAAAAATAAATGATATGTCAATCTTTTTTCCAAGTATAAAAAATCTGCCAATCTTCACTCACTGCAAAATGAACTTCATCATCCCAATCCCATTCATGATCATAAATTCCAGTGTCCTTATCGTATTCATCTTTCACACACTCTGGTAGATTTAAAAATGGGGTATCTTCATCGTAATAACAATATTTTGCGATATACTCGTTCAATTGTTGATAATCATCATAGTATTCTGTATCTTCTGGATCACCGATATGTCTTTCAAGAATAGATTCTACAGATTCTTGATATTCATCGAGTTGTAAAACAGCATAATAGTCTGAATAGCACCCGCCACCTTCATAACCATAAGCGGCAATAATGACTTTATCGTCATCTAAAACTTTTTTTGCCATTGCGAGACGGAGAGTATTATCACCCTCGTCAAAATTGCGGGTTTTTTCTCTTACTGCTAAAAATTGTATGTTCATATATTGATTGTATGTTAGTTTTTAATTAGTTAAATCTCAACACATCACGTTGCATCATTATAGCATTTGCCTCTAAACGATACCTTTCAGCAGTCTCTCTCGCTTCATCGCGTTCACGTAATGCTTCTACTCTTTCTACCTTGGCTTGTATCCATGCTTCTTGAGTAATTTTCAAATCGCTTAATGCTTCATCGCGTTGCTCCTGCATACGATGTTCACGTAGCACGGCAGTTTCATAATTGTCAACTGCTTCGTTGCGCTGACGCTCTGCGGCATGAAGCTCTGCAAGGCGGTCGGTTGCCGACATGTCGAAAACGTCTCGACTATCCCGCTTGAGAATTGCGGCGACAATTGAAGCGAGATTGTGACTTGTCTCGTTGCGTTGCTCTGTCACGGCGGCGAGTTCGCGTTCGAGATTTTCTCGCTCAGTTGTTTCTTCGGCGAGTGCTTTCGCTAAGTCGCCAATCATCTCAGGTAGGTTCTCCGCTGTGTGCGTTGGAATGTAGCCGACTGGCATGGCTGACAAGCATTGCTTCAATAGGTTTTGCGCCTCAGCAAGGTTGCGTTCTAATTTGCAACCTTCTCGATAACATTGATCGAGTTGCCAATTCATCCTTGGGGTTGTGGATGTGGGTTGATTGAATGCTGAATCCATTCGTGGAGTATCACTCATCACTCTCTCCTTCCCATTTTCCAATAACTTTTAGATATACTACTGCGCATGCACGGATATATTTCTTAAACTGATTGTCAGTTAAATTATCTTCAGCTTCAACCAATACATTTGCAAGATTAAACAGCAGTCCATTCTGTGGGTGTTTTATCCATCTCCTACTAGAGTCCCAATCTTTAGCTTCCTCTGGATTACAATCCCAGCCGCAATGTTCAGCAATAATTATTTTCAGTTGTTCGTCAGTCATAATTTATGGATAGTATGAACCGTGTTCTGATTTTGGCCAGACAACCTCTGGACCTTTTCTGTTAATTTTTAGAACTTCTTCAATCTCTTGATAAACTTCGAGAGCCTCTTCAAAGGTATCCCAACTCAACCCCCTGCCATAAAACTCAGAATCGATATCATACGGTACAATATCGTGCCACCCGAATAACCATTTTCTTTGAATGTAATACTTCGCTTTAGCTAGGCGAGAGTTTCTATGACGAGATTCCTTTACGATTCTGAATTTTGGCATATGTTTTGTTTATTGTATCAAGACTCTTTTTTCTTACGAGCGGGTTTTTTCTTTGCTGGTTCTGTGGATGTTTTAGATTTACGAGCGGCTTTTTTCTTTGCTGGTTCTTCGGGCGTTTTAGCTTTACGAGTACGCTTAGGCTTACTTGTTTTATTTTCCATCTTCTCTTCTTTATAAGTCACATCATAGTCGATGATGCTATCGGCTTCACATCCCTCCGAGTAATCTTTAGGATTGTAAAAATAACAAACAAACGCTCTTATTGCAACAAACAGTATTGAAAAAATAACTGATGTCCATATGCCGATTTCGATTATATTAGTTAATGTATTCATATTTTTTGTAATTAGATTTCGTCTTTTAGTCTACCACTTTGTTTCATCCAAATCATAAGATCAATTTGCGCCACACTCATATGTGGGAAATTATGTTTTGCAAGAAACAAAAATTGTTTTTCTAGTTGTTGATAAAGTTTTTGATTTTGAGGTGTACTTTCTGGAGCGTCATCGACACCGTTATCACGCATCCAAGCAAGAATATGAGTATCAAGTACGGCACACTCACAATTCTGTCTAGTATGCAACAAAAAGAAACGAGCAGTTTTCGGTCCAACACCACGAATTTGTAAAAGATCTTCCAAAGAGCAATTGCGCAAATCAAGATTAAGAGAATCCAAAATAGCTTTGGTGAGTCTGTTATACTGACCGATACGAGAAGCAACAAGAGCATTGTGAATGCCGACTTCACCAAGGTTTTGTAGGTATTCAAATGGAAGGACATCTTTGTTTAAAAGTCGAGCGAGACATTTACTAGCGTAGTCGCTATTCTTTCCAGCAACAAACATGCTGAAAAGCCAAAACGATTGCAGTTCATAATCGTTACGATTGAAGTTGGTGATTTGAGTTGGGGTTATTGCTTGCATGCCCTTATACTAAATTAGTTTTTTATTAATTCTTTTTTAGAGTTTTTATAAACAAATATACCACAATGCAAAACAAAACCAATTTTATTATCTTATTGTTCTTCTGGTTGTTCTGCAGAAGATCCTTCAGAGTTTGGTTGCTCTGTAGTAAATTCTTCAACGTTTCCTTGAATTCCAAAAGATACTGTAATGTTTCCTTGTTCATCTTGATTTACTATTTTTTGATGTTGCAAACTTAACAAATCTTTTGAAAATGTTTTATCAATTTGCCATAATTGTTTGGCTGCCCAATTTAAATGTGGCGATGCCATCAACACGACTACAGAACCAAGTTCTGATGTTGTTAAGTTTTCTTCGACTATTGATACTGGGATTTCAATTACTTTTTCTTTTTTCATTATTTCGATTCTAATTGTTTGACTAATTCTTTTAGAAAAGTTTCATCTTTTATTGAATTCACTTTCCATACTGATTCTGATCCTCTGCCATATTTGCATAATTTATTTTCTGCAACCAACTCTCTCAATATATTATTAGCAGTTTGTGTGCTAATGTCAAGTTCTTCAGATACACGCGCAACAGTAATCAAAGGTGGTTCTACCATATTAATGATATGATTCTTCCTTGTTTGTGATATTGAAACTTTTGAGGTTTTTACTTTTTCCTCTGGTTCATACGCTCCCAAAAATGTATATCCAGATGATTCCATGATTGCTTTGTATTGTGCTGTTGGTCCGAATCTATTCTTGTAAACATTGATTATTCTATAATCTTTACCAAGTTCTTCGTCTTTGTCAATTTTCAAATTAACATCAACAGCATATGGTAAAGTAGTTCCGCCTTTCAGTTCTCCGCTTGTTGTCATTTGAACAATGAAAAGCAAAGCGCAATCGTATACTTTAGCTTTTTTAATCAATGTATTGACAAAATATTGAACCTTTTGTCTTGAATTCAAATCATTATCGGTTGTTAAACATTGAAAGCTATCAATCACCAAGAAATCCATATTCTTCATATGCTGTACGATTTCATCTACATTTGTGATTGTGGCAATTTTTAAATTTTTAACATTCAAACGCTTCGCATTGTATGCGATTTGTCTAATATCTTCTTCTCCAGATGTATAACCAACCTTGTATCCCTTGGTTGTTAACTTTTCTGAAAGAATTAAAGAAAATACACTTTTACCAGTTCCTGGTTTTGCTATTAAAGTCATCGTAGATCCTGGCAATATACCATCTCCGAATATAGAATCTAATTCATCATCGCCTGTTTTAATTCTATTAAAGTAACTACTTGGAATGGATACATCTCCAATACGAGTAAATTCAACATGTTCGTGATTTAATAACATGACGTTAGATTACTCTAGTTTTTTATTAATGAATCTTTATTCGAAATTCTTAATGAACCAATCAGAAATTTCCCAATGGAAGTCTTTTTCATTTTTGATAGATCCAGCCCTTACATAAATGTAACTTTCGGGATGTTCCCCATCGTAATCGCTCCAAACTTCAATAACATCATCATCATTCATGATGAAATAATAATTGTTGATTTCCGCTTCGTATTTACCTTTGCTCATAGTCTTGTTATTACTTGTTTAACTGCATTTTTAAATTTATATGTTGCTACATTATTAGGCACATTTTTCCAATTTGTGATTATCTCTGCAAAAAATTCATCGGGATTACTTACAGAATAAGCAGATGGCCATTTCATAAGTTTGGCTATCTTTTCTCTTTGTAATTTGTAATCTTCTTTTTTAGAATCTTGCAATCTATATGTTTTTTTCTTTTTAATTCTTCTATGGTATTCGTCTAACATATCCACATACGCTTTTAATAATATTGGATATGATTGTTTTGGAATTAAATCAGCAATAAAGTGAGCATATTCATGCAACAAAAAATCTGGTCTATTGGTATAGTGTTGATCTAAATAAATCACTCCTCTGGAATAATAAGCAGGTACAATGTCTTTCGGATCATATGATATATTTTCGTTTTTTATATCTGTAATTACGATCTTTGGTCTTTTTAATGGTAAAATACCATAAACTTTTTTTAAAAATTCAGGAACTGTAACTTTTAATTGATCTATTACTCTTATTCTACTTGGAGTATTAAGAAATTTTTCATCTTTTTTGATATTGATTTCAATACCTTGATGACTTAATTCATCAACGCCACGTATGACAAATTTAATATAGTTTCTTTTTGATACCGTTGGTTTTAATATACGCTCTCTTAATTTTTCTTCGGTTTGTTTTAAAAATCTATCAGCAGATTCTGGATTTCTTAATTTTAATAATTTATAAGTATCTTGAACTTTTTGCTGTTTTAATTTTTTAGAAAGTTCTCTCTTAAACACAGATTGTTTTGAAAGAGTTTTAAGCTCTTTCAATTCCTGCTTTCTAAGAGGGTTTTTTTCTCTTTTTTCAAAGAAAATATCGAAACTGTCCACTGTAATATTTAACTTGCTACGATAGTTTTTCCAAGGGTGGATACATGAGCCATTCCATTATCAACTCTGACTTGTTCAACCGAATAAGGTTGAATGCCATTACATTCATCTAATCCAACAATACTAAAGCCATTCTGCCAATTAGGAGCAGATGCATAGACAGGCTTAAGATCACATGCACAAGCGTTCTCCCAAGCATAAACCTGTGTATCTGGACGCTTACCAATACCAGGAATTCTTTGCGCTGTAGCGCCAAATCTATGGGTATGGTTATGCATCAATGAGATGTTAAACTTATCAAGCATACCTCTAGCTGAATATCCACCATTCTTACGAACAACATCACCATGCATGATAACAAAGTCATCAGTCAAATTAACATAATCTACCAGATTTACATGTTTATTATATTCACCTAAAAATATTTCTTCATATGAGAGTCTTTCTCTAATTTCTGGTAAACATCCAAGTTCACCGATTCTTTCAGATAGATAGCGCCACCAACGACCATTAACATCGTTACCGCTATGATTAGCATTTACTTCATAAATTGTAGTATCTTCTGGTGATAAACTTATAAGTTCCTTTAAGAAAGATTGATACGCTACTCTTTCATCAAGCAATGAATATTGATGACGAATGTCTTTTGAATAACGAGACACTGCAAAAAGATCAAGAGTGTCGCCATTTAAAACAATAGTTTTCGGTCTTAATTCTGCGACTACTTCAAAAAACACATCAAGTGTTTTTGGGCAGTGTTTTGGAAAATGCATATCTCCAATAACCAATGCATAATTTTCAGATGACTTACTGTATGCTGTGGATTGTGGAACTGTTACATTGATGGGAGCTAATTGTTCCAAGAAAGAAAATACCTCATCTTCTGTCTTTTTAAATCTTGTTGGTTTTTCTCTTTGAAGATTCTCATTTATATGTCCTTGAACTTCATTATCACTACCTGACTCGAAATTGAAAAAGTCGGTATCATAATTTGATTGAGATTGTTTTTCATAAGCTTTGACCCAATCAAAAGCTGTTGAACGAGGAACGCCAAAGGTTCTTTGAATTTCATTAAATGACATTCCGTCTCGTTTGGCTTGGATTACTTGTTGTTTTATATTCATGCTTGTTGTTTGTTAAAAAATTCTTTAAATGATTGTTTAAATTTATTTATATCTTCTTGAGTAGCAGTTTCTAATTCTCTTTCTGCTTCTTCATATGTATCATGATTTGAAACAAAGTCAACTTTACCATTTCCAACATTATAAAGAATGTCATAGGTATTATCATCAGATCGTCTAACAATTCTAAATCTACTTTTTCGAGGAATCATATGAATTATTTATTGAGGTGACATCAACATACTTTAATCCAAATCCGCAATCGTCTACGAGATAGTTTATTGCTTTGTAAGCATCGGTTGGAAAAAATCCAATTTTTGGGTAGAGTACATACAGGTCATTTGAAACATTTATGTTATGTTCCTTTAGTAAAGTTATAGCTTCTTCTTTGTTTTTGAAGTTCACTTATCTGACTATTTAACCAATATAATTTGATATTAGTTAAGCCATGTGAATCTTTTTTTAAAATTCAGTTTTCCAATTAAGTTTAGAAGATTTGCAAGAAATATTAATATCATCACGATCTTCAAGATCACTGATGTCATATTCTATCTCATCAAGCCATTCATTATATTCACAAGTTTCGAATACTTCTTTTATAATAGTTTCATCAAAAGTTTGATGGAAAAGTATTGTTTTGAATGTTTCAATCCAATCTTCAATATTGGCATCTGGACCGAGTGTCAAATGAATGGTTTTATCTGGACGAAATCCACCTTCGATAGTTATTTTAATTGGTTCTGTTTTCATATAATTCATAATATTAAAATTTCCAAGCTTGTATTGTATGTTTAAATGGTTCACCTTCAATATTTTTTACAAGTTCAAGCATCTTCTCAGCAATCTCTCTAATTTCTTTTTGTGCATGCTCAGAGTTACGAAGCTTCAAAAAGTTTGCAAAACTTCTCATATTAAATTGTACATCAGCTTGAATTTGAGAATTGTAAGTTTTAAAAAATCGTGCGCTTTCTTTTGCACGTTTACGACCAAGAATGGGTGTAAGTTCCTCTAGACACTGATGATAATACTTATTGCCCATTTTTGTATACTCTTCAAGAACTCCTGCCCAACTATAAACAGATATAGATTCATGTGAATTGCCAGCACAACCATCTTCATCTGCATTGTCTAATGCAATCCAATCAGTAGGAATGTAATACTTATCATCATTCAATTCTTTGTATCGGGCTGATTCAGCATTAATACTAGCAATGCGATGCTTGAGCAGGTGAATATGAGCGCTAACATCGGTATCAACAAGAAAATGCACACTACCTTTTTCAAAGGGTGTTTCGTGACCGTTAGACCAGAGCATGTCGATGAGTTTAGGAATGCGCGATTTCTTTTCATCATTTAATTCTCTTGATGTGCTTGTCCATGCACTACATGCAATAATTTCGTCTGAACCATAATGTCCAATTAGTTCTACTTTATTTATCATAATATTAGTAATCTTTTTTGTATTCAAGATTTTGAATTTCTGCTAAATGATCAACGAGATTTGCTAATTCTTGGTCATTTAGAATAGTCATATCAGTGTAAGGTTTTCCTCTTAAAGTCATCCACGCTTGTTTGATTCTGAAAAGAAAACCAATAGAAATATCATATTGAAAATGAGCGAACTCTGTTCCAAAATCTGGATCATGACTCACATAAAGTCCCCCATGTCCGCAATCGCATTTAAAAAATTTACCATTCATATGTGTTTTTATATTCTAGTTTTTTATTTGTCATCGTCGTATTTTTCAAAAATAATAAGAGCGGCAATTGCAAAAATAATCATTGAAACGCTGTATAAAATAATTGATATTTCACTCATCATAATCGTATCCTATTTTATGAGTCTCGATCCAGCGATAATTTCTTTTATCACCTACACGCTCAATAGTCATATGACCATTTTCATATGCTTCACGATGTGTTTCATTAACACCCATCCAAAAACCAGCAATCATACACAAAGCTGTATGAATGACCAATAAAATTACAACGATAATATTCATAATTTAAGAATTCATTACCTTCAATAAATCTCTTCTATTTTCAACAGAAAATTCTTCATCACCAATCTTTACTTGCATTCCTCTTTCTCCCATATCATTATCATAAATATACCACATAATCCAACCATCTGGATCAACAATATCTACTGTATCTTCAAATGCTTTCCAAACTGTATTGTAAAATGAACCATTAATATCCATAAACCCCGCATCATGTGCTTTGTCCATTACTTTTTTCAAAGCAATATATGAATCTAAAATTTTATTTAGTTCTTCAATAGTAAGTTGTTTGTTCATCTTATTTCTTTGATTTCTAGTTCGTCTAATATTGTACTCACACATCCATCAAAGTCAACTACAGAATACTGATGAAAATGACCGCAATAGTGACGAGATGCTCCACAAAGTTTGATTAACACATCATGATCTTTGCGTTCTTGTAAACACTCATCCCAAAGTGTTTCATCACGATCACACCAACTAGAAATTCCATCTTTGTCAAATGAACCACTCCATGTAGGTGCGCTATGTGTTACAAGTATATCACAACGCTTTATTTTAGAATGATCTAAAACAAACTTTTCATCTTTCCAGTATGAGATACCTTCTGTTCGCATACGACGATCAACGCTAACTGCCCCACCAACAAAACCAAACTTTTTGTCGTTTAGCGTTAGATAAGTATAATCGGACAATAGTTTAAAATTACTCATGCTTACTCTTCCATCAAAATAAGATGGATCATCATGATTGCCACGAATGCCAATAAAGTCAATGCCCTTGCCACCAAAAAAACTATTGATATAGTCAAACTGACGAGATTGTTGTTTGTCAAGTTTAAATCCAATACCCAAATCGCCCACACCAATCAGTGTGAAGTTACGAATTTCTGATGCTTTAATTTTTAAGAAAAGCTGATCCCATTTGCCATGGATGTCTCCTACTATATAAATTGGTTTGTTCATAATTGACTGCATATTTTCTCGTGTCTTTTTTTAAGTTTGTCGTTATAGTTATTAGGATCTAAGTAAAAATCTAATGAATGCAATTGTGTTGATGAAAGTTTTCTAAGAGCTGGAGAGTATGGAGATTTACTATTTTTAGTCCATGATCTTAATTTTTCAACAGTATGATAAAAGAATAGATAGCAGTTTGCGCCTCGTGTGTAGTTATCGACATCAATATCAAGTTTATATTTTTTGATAGTTTGAAGTGCAATACACTCACAATGCCATTCCAATTCTATAGCATCCTTTACTGCCTGAGATACTATCTTTTTAGAGTATCTCTTACCATCAAGCCAGTTGAACAAAATGTCACATCCTTTCACTTTTGAATTAAAGAATTTACGATGATGTTTCCATTGTAAGTAATGAGAATATTCATGCACAAATATTTCAAATGCACAGTCGCGTTTCATTGCGACTACAAATTCTTTTTGATCTTTATTATCATCAAACCAACCACCATATTTACCATCTATAGCTCTTGTCATAATAAGCTTTATTGAAAAGCCGTCATCGAGCAATTCATTTACTGCTTTTGCTATAAAGGTATTTTTATCCATATTCTAAGAATGGTTTTATTCTTGTATATTACTTAAATATTCTGCGTAATAGACCCTATTATAATTACGTTTTCTAGAGTTTTCTGTTTCTTGTGCAATTTTTAGTGGTTCAGTAATATACTCACGTACTCTAAAACTTCCAACATTATCATAGGTCCATAGCATATTTTTTCCAATTGGATACATATACGCTACTACCGCATGACCATAATCCTTTCCATCAATATTACTCTTATAACGATAAAGAAGAACCTCACTCCATTTTACTTTTTTACCAAGTGATTCTTTAAATGTGATAGCAGTTGGCAAGCATGAATTTGGCATTGATTGCATCACTTTCCATTCTGGGTTTTGAGGAGTACGTGTAAATATTTCGCATGAAGCTAATAAACAAGTGAAAGTAATTATTAATATTGTTTTCATAATTTTATATATCTATATATCTTCTTTACACGGTTTATAACCTGCTTTCTGCGCTTCCTCATCACACAATGTAGTATACCACGATCCGCGCTTGCATAGTTGTCCACACTTTCCAGTATATTGGCAAGTAAGTGAAGAAAGATGTTCGGCATAACGAACCATACCTTTTACAACATCATTGCCACCATCATAATAGACACGTAGAGTGCCAAACTTTTCTTTGTATTGAGCAATCGTTACAGAAGGTGGAGAGACTCCAATATAAAGATCTAGACGATTAAAAAGAATTTTATCAATTGTACTTACAATATTACGAATACGTGCAGCAAAAGTTTTGTTAATTTTCTCTCTCTCTTCATTACTTGGAGAAGCAAACTTTGCACCTTTGGGCAGTCGCTTTTCAAAATCTCTATATGGATTGAACTTTCTATAAATTGGATCTCTTACATATTTCCAATATAGTTGACGAAACTTTAGACGAAGCCTTTGCTTAGGATTAATTTCAGTATGCTTATGGTGCGACACATAGTCATCAATACACCCAAACAATGAATCGACAATGCTCATCCATCCAATTGGACAATCATTCCAACAACGTTGACTTTGTGGCAATAACTCTCCATTCTCATTAGTTGGAAACAAACGAGGATATTTTTTAAAGAGATACTCTTCAAATATATCACCATCCTCTATTTCACTTAGAATATGTTCTTTTAATTCTTCTACTGATTTATATTTCATATTTGTATGTTTATCACATGGACCGTCATTATAGCCATGACTTGCTAAAGCATCGCACTCTAGACAACTTTGGATGTTCATGTCCACATTTTTTGATAGTGTTTAACGATAGTGTTCATAGCCCACATATCTTTTTCTTCAATTAGCGCTTCAAGACGACGAACCTCAGCATATGCTTCTTTATATGGCATACCATAAAGCTCTTCACAACTTCTCATTGTGCAATTGCCATTTTCCTCTTTAATGAAAAGATCATTGATTGCTTTTGAACTTGGTGTTGGATATGAAACTTCAAGATGTAGTTCAAGTCCTGGTCGCTCGGTTTTAATATAATTATAAACCTCACGAAGTTCATTATCAGTATTTTTAACACTATCAACATACTCTTGTGAGATATATCCCTTTTCAAGATCTTCAGTCCAATCAGTATGATCTTGAAGACCTTTTTCGTCTTCTACATAGTGTATTAGACAAGCAAAAAGCAAGTGTGGAATAAGCGTTACCTTGTCACACCATGTATTTGGAATAGTTTTTGTCAACCACTTTTGACGTGGATTAAAAAATGCAGATATTCTGTATCTCACATCCCACCAAAAAAAGCTGTTAAACAGCAATGATGGGTGTTTAAAGACTCTCAAAACGTTAGTTGTATATGTATCCATTATCATATTAGTATTCTTCTTTCCAAGTATCGTGTAGATTATATCTCAGCATACGATGAGATGCAAGTAAAAAATTAATTGGATCTTGTACACCAATGTTTCCATTATTACATTCTTCTACAATATATGCCGTTACCGCTTCTTCTAGTGCAAAGAGACGATGCGCTTCATTAACATAACGAGTAATTTTATCTGGCAATGCTGAATAAGAAAGATCTTCACCAGCGATTGGCACTCGCTCATAGATATCAAACAGCAGTTGACGCACTTCTGCTTCAGTGAGGTCAGATACAAATTCAATTGTAGTTTTCATCTCTAAATAGTCTATCAATCTTTTCTAAATTGTCAACTATAGAATCTTGTGACATTGTAATGTTTCGTGCAATATACATGCGATTACAGATATCTTTTAGAATCATAAGTTGAGTCAAAGAATCATATTTGTCGATTCTTTTTAAATCTTTTTTATCGGGTACAGTTGTCATAATCATATTTTATCAGAGTTCCATTTCTCAATTGTTTTTAGAAATGCTTCAGCACGTTGGCGCGAGGTTGCGTGACATACAGAAAATCTACATGGTAGAGGATTTTCTAATCCGTCATTATTTTTAAATGTCACATCACAAAGCTCATCCTCAAAAAGTTCAGCTTGCTCAAAATCTAATGTTGCCTCCGCTTCATGCATTGCATTGAGGTCATTGCAATAGTCAGGGATTTCTTCATCAAATGTATGGTGTTTATATCCAACCACCACCCTTATAGTACCTTCGGTTACACCTATTGTCACATTTTTGTATCCACACGCTTCTGCAATTGCGATGTTGATTTGTTCGTCTGTCATAATCATATTTTATCTGAGTTCCATTTCTTAATTGTTTTTAGAAATGCTTCAGCACGTTGGGCTGCGGTTGCACAAAAAAGATCAGGATACATTCCAGCTTCGGGACTCTCGATGTAACACATTTCCATACTTGTTTTAGGTAAGGTAATCCTATCGAGTTTATTTCCGTAGTTGTAAAGTTGTTCTTTTGTCAGCATCTTCTCCGCTTCGTGCATTGCGTTGAGGTCATTGAGGTAGTTGGGGAACTCTGGCTCCTTTGACCACCAGAAGGAGCCGTCTGGAGCATGAGTTTCGTTTTTCTCGTATTTCCATCCACACGCTTTCGCAATTGATATGTTGATTTGTTCGTTTGTCATAATCATATTTTATTGTTTTTTCCAAACCCAACGCTTTGGTTTCTTTGATTCCAAATACGCTTCACGATCTCTGTCAGCTTGGCAACCTTGTGGTCCTCTGCAAGCACTTCTCAAAACTCCGTATTTTAAACACGAGCATTCATAAGTGACTTTAGGTTTTTTATTCATATTTTATTAGAGTTCAATTACTGATAATCATTTAACCAAAAGAAGTCATAATCTCGATCATTGCGAATTACCACAAACTCTGAAGCGCCTCGTTCGTATACTGAGGCAATTGACTTCTTGATATACTCCAATGACTCGTCAAATGCCATTTCATGCAATTTATGATTGCAATCTCTGTATTCAATAATTGTATCCGAATCATTCATAATCATATTTTACTTTTGTTCCTTCCATTGCCATTCTACTGATCCGCTGTTATCGACTTTCCATTCTGCATAGCCACGTTCTATAGCTTGTTTTTTGAGCGTGTCTCTTTGCCACAATGCAGCAAATGCTAGAATAATTGCACAAAAAAACATTACAGCTAAAAATATAAAAGGTCTTGTATCACTCATATTACCAGTGTCGTATTGTATTTGCCATAATGAAAAAGCAGGTAATCAAATTCACAATCCAAAAAATTGTTCTTACTATTGCAGCGGCATCAGACTCACGATCATTGTCGCTAATCTTTGATCCCATTGCTTTAGCCCATATTCTCCATAACTTCATATCAGCAAAGATTTCTCAATCCGTCTTGTTTAATTTCTTTTAATTCTTGCAACAGTTGCTGTGCTTTTTTTTCTAATGCTTCACGACAATAGTTGTATGTGCCGTCTGGTCGTTTACCATTCGACACAAGCGCAACAAACTCACGGAGTTTCATAGTTTCAAGCATATGGTAAATTTCAAGTGGACTTAGGTTGTTCATATCATCATTATACCAAAGTTCCTTCAAATGTAAATACTTAAATGTATCTTAATTTAAATTCACCATCGGAATAAATTTCCACATAAGAACATTGATGGTCGCAAAAAGATCCAGAGTTTATGTAAACGCATGTTTCAAATTGTTTTATTTCAGCATGATGTGTATGACCAGCAAGCAAGACATGATATTTCTTTCCATGTTTGTCTGCAAATTTTCGAGATACAATATCTTTGGCATCAATCCAAGATTTACTCAATCGTTTTAAAAACCTTGATGTTTTGTGAGATCTATCACATTTTTGAATCCAATAATAGAGTCCAGTAAAAAACCATGTTAAAAATGGTCGGTGTTTAATCCAGTAATCATACTTGTCACCATGTTCAAAAAAGAATCTTTTGTTATTGATTGTAGTCGCGTAATTTTCGAGAAGCTCCATTCCAGTAATCGCACTTAAAAATTCAGCATTGCTGTCATGATTCCCCTTGACAAGAACTACGTTATGACTCTTTGAAAGTTTGCGTATTTTTCCAAGAATTTTCCAGTCACGTTTATCATAACGTTTAAATGAATAGTTATCAAACAAATCGCCATTAATTATAAGTGTATTAAATTTTAAGTTTAGCACCCGTAAGACTTTTTCTTTTTGACTTACATCAGTACCTAAATGAATATCACTTATAACTAAAACTTCGATCATAGTTCCCAATATCTCCTGTGTACACTATCACCACACTGCTCGCAGTCATGCTCGTCAGTTTCCCAATTGTCTGGTTGAAAGCATTGAATCAAATCGTCGAGACTTACAGTGTGTTGTTTTAATTCTTTTTTAAACTGCTCACAAAGATAGTCTACAAACTCGTCAGTTTCTTCATCGGTAAGACAGGTTGGTTCATACTCACCACCAACAACTTTGTCATTGATTTCAGTACAGAATGTCGTACATCCTTCGCTAATTGTAATTTTATATTTCATTTGTCCCAAGAATAGCCAAAAAAGTTATGAATTGAAAACCAACCATATTTCAGTTTGGTTTGACGATGATAATCATTATAAGAAATCTTTGGTAAAAAATTATCTCTTTCTAATTGTAAATGCCAATAAATAAATCGAATGTTAATTAGTGTGTTGTCCATATTTTATATTTCATTTTAATAATTCTGGATTTTCAAAAATATTTCCAACTACTTCAATATCATCCTCCCCCCAAATTCCCCGAATATCATTTTTATTAATCCAAGTTAAAAAACACCCTTCATCAAAAATCACTTTGCCGACAAAGTTTTCATTTTCGTATTGGTCAGATGTCGCTTTTACAATATCTCCCTCATAAATCTCATCACCGTTTTTATCTTTGAGTCCAGTGTATTGTTGAGGAGTTATATCATCGAATGGAGCAATATCAACATAATTGCATTCCCCCTGACAATCATATGTCACCATATCATCTATAAAATTGATTGCTTTTAAATAGACAAATCTTTTTTCTTTTTTGTGCCAATAGCGAAATTTAATTTCTCTGCTCATAGTCTCGCTTTGATAAACTCTACAACATCTTCAAAGAAATATTCGTCATCATCATTCAAGCCATAATACTCTCTTGTTTGATAGTAGTTTTTAGTGACGATGCCCATCATGTCCATCTTGTTGTAATTATAGCGAGGTGGAAGATTATCAATCAATACATTGTCTTTGTCTGCGATAGGCATTGGAAGTGTGCCTTCGCCACCATAACCATGTGAAATGCTATACTGCTGAATGTCTTCGCGTGTGTAGATGTGATCGTTATCTAAACCAAACTCACCAAGTCGATTTAATTCGTGAGCATAGTCACGAGTAGCGCTTGTAAGAATATAAACGTTTTCTTTGCCTACGACACTGTTGTAGTATTCAAAGAGTCGCTTTGCGCACGGACGAATCATCGTACGATAGGTATGCATGTCTTCACTGAGTATAAACTCAACATACTCGCTAGGCGGCACGCTGTTTGCATATGTATGCAAGATACACTCATCTAAATCTTGGAATATTCTTTTAATCATAAATTAATCATCTAAAAATAAGTTATAGTTCGTAATCTCTAATCAAAAATGCTGGAGTTCTTTCCCCGACATAAGCACCTAATTGATTGAATTCATAATACTCAACAGCCTCTTCATAAGACATACCACCTTTTTGAAGTTTTTCAAGAACTAATTCTCTATCATATAGAATATAGGACTCTCCCCCAAATCTTTCAACAACTCCAATGATACAATCGTCGTATCCATCCATCTTGAGTAAATCTTCGTCCATTATTGGTCTTCTATTTTTTTGATAATAGCTTCAGTTCCTTGAATCATATCCACAACCTTATCATCTTCCATAACAAAAAGACGAGGAATTGATTTCACATTATTATCTTTAAAAAATTTAATGTCAACATCAGCATCTTTTATTTCAACTTTATCAAATAAATTTTTAGCTTTTAATTGAGATTTGATCATTTGGCACGGTCCGCACCATCCTGCACTTGCTAATATTAATTTACTCATTTGCTTTTTCTTTCTAAAAATAAAATCATAGTTTTCTCTTCCTTCTTTTGTCAGAGATTTTGATTTAATTTCATCTCCAGTAATTGGATTGGTTGTTGCCATAATTATTCAAAAATTTCTCTTCTTACCTTGGTTGTATATTCATCTTCAGAAGAGCAATTAAACACATAATCATAAAGCCAATCATTATCCCAACCAATCTCATCAGTCAACTCGGAATAAATAAGTTCTTGCGCTTCTTGAAGCTTAATTACCGCTTCTCTCGCTGCTTCTACTTTCGTCTGTTGTTCTTTGTTTAACTTCTTCATATCTTTCTTTTGATTGATTGTATGCAAGTGCAAGGTTTAATTTTTGTATTGTTTTTGGATTACACGGAAATGTTTTACCACGAAAGGTATATAGTTTTTCTTCTTCAGCTTTCATACCATCTATCTATTTTTTCTCTGTATTCTTTAATTAAAATTCTAATGTTGCTTAGAGCATGACCAAGATCATTTTCATCCATAATAGTCTCAGCAAGTTTACACTCACGATCAATATTGTCAATAAGCTTTTGTTCAACTGTTGGATATTTTTTACGATTCTCTCTGAACTGCACTTCCATTTCTTTGCGTTGAGCTGCGACCTTTGCTTTACTTTCTGCAAGTTCTTCATCGGTTAATTTTTGCGGCTCTTCATGTTTAACTAACTCGATATCACCAACCAACTTACCATCTTTAAAAAGTGCAGAATATTCTATCCATCCACGGACGAACCTCATCCACTCATCGCTATTTCCAGCATGATCATCGAGTTCATGATATTCTGGATGACTATAGCTTTCATAGAAGTGAATGTTTCCGCTAAAACATTCTTTCTCATACCACTCTGCTTCGACTACAAAGTGACCCATCGCAGCTATCTTTTCACTAAACGGTGCATCGTCTGCAACCTTTTTACCCTCTTCCCAACGACCTTCAACCTGCTTAAACCATAATTGGCCATTCCCATCAATCCTGTAAGTTGACATTGCTTGGTTTGGTGTGTCCTTTGTTTGAAAGGCAATATCACTCACTTTATCTCCCCAAAGAGAGATAACTGCATCTGGCAACTCTGGTAGAGTTGTTCCTACTCTTATATAATCGTACATTCCCATAATTTTTATTTTGTTAGTGATTGCGCTACAATTAAGCCTAAGTTGGATATAGCATATCCTCCCCACACTACTGCCCATGCATAATTTTGTTTATATGCATGAGCAATGCATACACAAGTATATAGTATAAAAGCTAAAAATACAACTATATTTTCAAATGTTAACTGCATATATGTTTAAATTGTGTGTTATAAGTCAAGTTCTGCTTGACCTGTTGTGCATATCTTAATCTAGTTTTTTATTAGTGAATTTTTTCTTATAAAACTCAACAGTTTCTTTTAAAGCATCGTCAAATTTTTTAAATTCTGATTTGTATGTCATTTTTTCTGATGCTATTGCGTATCTAAAATCATGTCCTTTACGATCTTCGACAAATTCAATTGCATCTTCAATCTTTTTATCACCGTTGTACAATATGTCAAGAATTTTTTTAATCAAATCTAAATTTGAATATTCAAAAGCTTCTGGAGAAGATACATTGTATACTTGACCAGACTCTCCTCGGTCGGCAATTTCAAGGATACACTTGTTGTGATCTTCAACAAAAATCCACTCTCTTACATTTTCTCCTTTACCATAAACTGGTATTTTTTTATCGTTTAATAAACTTTTAAGAATTGTTGGAATGAATTTTTCGTCATGTTGATTAGGACCAAAATTGTTACAGCATCTTGTAACAAGAATATCCATACCGAATGTTTGGTTAAATGCCAATGCTAGTAAATCAGATGCAGCTTTTGATGCTGAATACGGACTTCTTGGATTTAATGGTGTGCTTTCTAAAAATACTCCCTCGTTTGCTGGCAATTGTCCATATACTTCATCAGTCGAAATACAAATAATTCTAGCATCGGGATTATTAGTTTTCATGAATTCTAATAATTTAGAAGTTCCCACAACATTACTAGTTATAAAACTAGTGGGATCATTTATTGATCTATCTACATGAGATTCTGCTGCAAAATGAAAAACATAATCAAATTTTGTTTTGTTTAAAATTCCATTATAAAAGAAACTTTTATTACAATCTAGCTCACATATATCCATATGGATTTCTCTGTAATTATTATATTTTGAAAGTACCGAACCTGTTAATTTTCTGTGACCAATTCCCCATTTATCAATATTAAATATATCAACTTTTTTATAATTATCATTAATATATTCTATAAAATTGCTTCCAATAAAGCCACATCCTCCTGTAATTAGAACCGATTTTCCATTTAAATCAATCATAAGAATAATTTACCACCCTATTGCAAATTGTCAATCTCGTTGTAATTAAATTAAATAATTTTATGGAATATCAAGATGACAGTTTAGATGAAGTCGCTGATAGCATTATAGACCAACTTAAAAATCAGGGTCAAAATTTAAAAAATATTGAAAAAGATTATCCAGAACTTTCTCCAGAAGATGTCGATTCTTTTATTTTAAAATATGGATCAAAGGCTGTTATTGATCTTGCTGATGTACTGAAAGAGCAAGCGGATCTTGTAAAACAAACAGGAGACGAAAAACAAGTACTGGCATTGGCTGAATTGGCAAAATCATTTCAAGGAAATTTAGAAGTATTACAAAAGAGAAGCATTGCAAATAATAAAAATGACACTGCTGTAAAAATAAAACAAATGGATATTGATAGTAAAAAAGAATCTCAAGAACATGAAGAGATGACTCGGTTAACTATGAGCAGAGAAGAACTTTTTAAAATTATGATTCAACAAACAGCAGATGTTCAAAAAGAAAATAATAAAGTTATAGATATATAATTATTTTTTTATTCCCAGTTGACCAACGTTAGTACTCAATTCATACTCGACATTTTTAGTTTCGGTTTCAATTTTCAAGCTGCTTTTTCTTCTTTCAAAAGAATCATAAATATCACCCATTAAATCAGTTTCAACTTCTTCTCCGTTTATATCTACAACAACTCTAGAGTTTGATGATTTTGATGTGTTTTTAGATGAGTCGAATGAATTGTATGTTTTCTTATCATAAAATATTCTATAATTTTCATCTTCTAAATATGTTTTAACTTTTGAAAAAATATCAGAACTTATCTGTGTCAATACATTATAAAAAAATCTATCACGAACACAATAAGTGCCATATGCTTGACTTTGCCAAGATCCTGAATCTTCAGTGTCTATTCTATCTTGAGGTTTTTTATCTATCAACGGCAATGTATTATCAATACAAGAAGTTGGTATCATACCACTTCTAAAAACATTTTCTGTTATTGTACTTCCTTCAATGGATATATCTTGTAAAAATTTTGGAATTTTATTATACACATCAACAGTTTGTCCAATCGGAGCTGATGAATTTGGAACTATGGTAACATTAGAATTCGTCACTTCTATATTTCCACATCTTCCCATTATATCTGGTATGTTTTTAAAATATTTTTTATTTTTTGATAATTCTCTGGTATATTGACCCAATGGTCCTCCCAACAATTGATTTACATAATAACGAACGGTGAATATATCTAATTGAGAACCTTCAGAATCTAGCTTGTTTATAAATTTTTCAAGTTGATTAAGTCCTAATTCATAAACTTTTTTAAATTCTTCCATGAATTCTCTATCCTTGGAAGTAAACTCTGGAAATTCATTAAGATTCTTGATGTTTTCAAGATCTTCTTTTGTGAACTCTATAGCTCTTAATATTTCAACTTTATTTCGCATTGTGTTTATTTGTTATTCAGCATCATCGCTAACATTACTAGTTGGACCTATATATGTTTTTGTACAAAAAAATTGATTTCTATATAAATCAGCATAAAATATATGTTGAATTTCTGTTACCAACCATCTACCAAGTAATTTTTCATCACTTTTCCATTGTTCTTTTTTTGTTTTATATATATCTATGAATTTACCACTTTGTCTAAATGTATCTCCCAAATTGACAAATGTCGCTTGTAAATTATAAAATATCAAAGCGGCATTCATTTCAGCTTCAATTATCTTAACACTATCTTCAATTTGAAAAGGCATTCTATAATGCTTAAATTTCTCTGGTAATGTATTATTGAATACTAAACAGGGTTTTGGCTTACCACCTATTGAACTGAAAACATCAACAAACTTTTTCTTCCACTTGTCTTTTAATTTTTTAATATCTATTTTTTTAATTTTAGTTTCTCCCAAAATAGGATCATAACCATGCACTATTCTATTTACAAAAAAATTATTTGTAATATCATGAGATGGTGTTGAATATCCTATATTTCTACTACCCCCAATGTATGTTCCAGTCTCAGCGTCTGCAGGAGGGTTGTTTGGATTACTTGGATCAAATTCGCTGGTTAAATCTCCAATCGCAAAAGCATCCATTAAATTTTCTTTCTTTTTATTATCTTCAAACAATTTTGAAATTAATTGAAGATTGAATTTTTCTTTAGAATGATCCCATTGCAAAAATGCCTTTACATAAATATCATCCGCCTTTGCATAAAAAACTCGCAACAAATAATATACAAGATCTATATACCTCCAATTTAAAGGTGGTATGTATGATAATTCAAAATCTCCAGATTCCCAATCACCAATTTTATCTTCTCCTAAAAGTTCTTTAAAAATATCTTTTAAAATATCTCCAACTTTACCTGAAAATGTTTTTGCGTATGGTATTTTTTCTAAAAATGGTAATACTTTAGCATCAACTAAATTGAAAGTTTTAATATTTTCTAATCTATTGTCGGGATATCCAGCATTATCATCGCTAGTTATACAAAATGTGTTTTCATATTTTTCTTTTTTACCATCTTTGGCTTTGAACATTATTTTAAATTTGTCTCTGCCATCTCCTCTTATAAAATATTTATTTTCTACAAAATCATAAGGGTTAGCAATTGATATTGTACCAGATTCAAACGGTTCGAATATATTATCAACCAATGTCATTCCTTTAACAGCAGATTTCGTGAATTTAACTTCTTGACCATCCGAATTGGTCAATTTAAATTCACACTCAAATTCAGCATCGTTGATTTTAAAAATGTCAGCCATTAATAATGTCTCCCTCCGAAAATTGTAGAGTTAGTGATATCAACATATATGGAAGTTTTATATACAATTGGTATGTATGATATTTCCGTTCCTCCATTCACATAAAATGGTGCGCCATCGAATTTATCTTTATTAAGTAAATATATTATCCACCAACTTTTAATATCTCCATAAATTCTATATGATAGTGTTGTTAGTGGTGTTCTAGCTTGTACATTATAAAATTCTAAAAATTGGTTTCCTAATGTTGGAAATTCTATCTTTTTAAGAATATTATATGTATAAAATTCTTTATCATCTATAGATTGTTTGAATATTTTAAATATTCTTTCATAATCTTCGATGTTTAATGCGCTCAAAGATGTAATCTCATTTTGATATTGACCAGCGTCCACCATATTATTTTACCTTTTCCATAAAGTTTGATGGTTCTGCTGTCAATGGTTGCAGTCCCATGTTTATTTCATATGCTTCGGGCATGATAACTCCGTTGACCATTCTTTTAGTTCCTAATAAACGAACACTGAATGAACTACAGTAAGCCCATGGTATATAACGATATCCATATAATTTAGCTCTAAAAATTCTAGGAGGGTCCATTGATATGGCATCGTTTCTTTTGGGTCTGTTAATTTCAATTAATTTTTTAACCAATTCGTAATTTTTATTAAAATCAGAATTTAAAGTATTTGATAAAATAAAAGAAATATCCATCGCTCCTTCATTTGCAGAAGAATAATCATACATTTTTGGGGTTTCTATATATGACCCAGGGCTACCACCGCCCTTAAGACCTTCCATCAACGCACCCACCGCACCGCCTATATCTTTATTTTTAAAAGCACCTTCGGCTTTATTTATACCTTGATCACCGACCATTGCTGTTATTTGAGTAGCACCTCCAATATATTTTTGAGCTATGGTATCTAATGTAGATCCTATGCCACCGCTTCCTCCAAATCCATCTTGGAATGTATCTCCAAATTGATTATTGAAACTTCTAGCTTGATCACTGAAATATGGAAAATAAAAATCGTCTTCTAATTTTGCAGATTTGTATAAATCATTATAAAATTGTTCTGCTGATTTGTTGGCTACTTCTAAATAAGAAGTTAATCTATCTATAACTTGATTTGATACAATTCTATATGAACGCAATACCACTTTAGGAGCATCATTTCTTAAAGCAGCTCCTCTTGGTACACTCGTCCAATCATAATCTTTTACAACATTGTATTTACCCACAATATTATTTATCAACCAAGAGCATATACACTCCCAGCATATCCCATTCTATTATCACTTAATGATATTCTATTTTTACCACCATCTGACATCATAGGGATTGGTTGAGGAATAACAGATGCGCTACCACTTGAGCCATTCATTCTTTTCATTTCTTTAAGTGTCAAATTACCGATATTGACAAGCGCTTCTAAATATTTACATTGATTTAAACTAGCATGTTCAATAATTTGAGCAACACTTATAGCTTCATTGTTTTTAAATTCTGTTTGGTCATTTTTAGAATTTAGACCTTTTTCATTATTTGTTAATGTTTCATATTTGTTATTTGGAATTTCACCAGCTAAATTAATAATATCTTCAGAAAGTTTAACAAAGGCGTTAAGCATAACAGATTTAATATCGGGAATGATTCCTGAAAATATATCTTTTAAACTTTCTAAGTATGAAGAAAAAGAATCTGAAACTATTGGTTTTGCTGCATTAAAAACATCAACTATAATTGAACCAATACCCTTTAATGATTCTGATATTGTTGGTTTTGCTGCATTAAAAACATCAACTATAA
>Ga0208487_1000004_pt1 | contig 70316 bp, 78 predicted proteins | sample LakMenEpi21Sep12_FD_150723 | JGI IMG/M metagenome (GOLD analysis project Ga0208487, IMG submission 150723) | Freshwater microbial communities from Lake Mendota, WI - 21SEP2012 deep hole epilimnion (SPAdes) | ecosystem: Environmental > Aquatic > Freshwater > Lake > Epilimnion/Euphotic zone ...
GACGATATGCCAAACCCTTCTGTATTCTCATTACCGTGATACTTCAAGGTTAAAGAAACATCATGCCTGCCCTGAAACGCTTTAGAGAAGGCAGCCTGTGCCATATCAGCCCTCTTCCGAGGACTTGCTGAGTCAATGTGCAGGAACTTTATCTTTCTGTTTCCACCTCTTCTATGAGGCTTCCACATTTCATCAATTCCCATTTCAAAAACATATGTTGGAGTTGTAATTCCGGAATTAATAACAGCATCTTGTGCAAAATAATTGCCAACCCATATCTCATCCACACAATTCATTGCATCAATCCAATGGTCCCATACTTTTGTAGCCTCCAAATGCGTTCCTTGTATCTTGTATTGATTGTCATGAAATTTTATAAAATCAGGGCTACGCAAGTTCTGCATATTGTGATGGTTGTACCGTTCAGGCTCCATATAAAACAACTGAGCATTTGCTTCACTTGAATTATCAAGGATTGTCATCTTTTCATTCCTATAAGTAAACTTAGAGAAATGTTCAATCATTTTGTAATAGCTATACGAATAACCGGACTTGCCGTTCGCATCCTTAACAAACTGGTCTGTGTGCAATGACAGCTTCAAATTATTTCCTTTCCAGAATAGCCAGTTTCCTTTTACCATGAGGAATGAAACCTTCTGTTTGCATATCACAAAATTCAAAATTAATCATCGTTGTAACCCTCTTCTCTGTGGTATCCAGTATTTTATTGAATTGCAAAACGCTAGGCTCATGAGTAACTGAATGCTCAATAATTGCGACTTTTGATTGCTCAACAAGTGAAGAGAAACAATTCCACTCACCGTCATCTCCTTCGATTTCAAGACCTAGAGCCATCACTCCACACTCTGAGATATCAAAGAATTCACCTTGCTTGTTACACCACTCTTTGACTGTGCCATGAAAAGATTCTGGCATTGAACCGAGAGGATCAATTTGTACAACTCTTTTTACATTAATCAAGCTTTGCTTGTACGCCCCTACATCGATAACAGTATCAACATCACCAAAATAGTATTCGCAAATATGATGACGAATCATGTACTCCTTGGAGATGAGGTATTCCCATCTATCCATTAGCGACCAACCTTTGGCATAATGACAGCAGTTCCGCAACCGACAGGGAAGTTGAGCATGTCATGTCCATACTTCGTTGACCAATCCACAGCAGCACGATAAGATCCGATGTCTGGATGATCATCATCAGAAGAATTCTTTGTGTCATGAACAGTAATAGCCCATACCTCATGTTTGTTCATCTTTGAACCATAATTCTCTAGGTCTTTATAAACCTGCTCATATGTGTGGTCTGCATCAACATGCAGGTAGTCAATTGAATCAAACAATTGATGGCAGTTATCTGTCTTATCAACAATAAGATTAATTTCTGGGTAACCAATAATCCCTTCAGCGGTGTATATTGGTAAACCCCAAGGTCCAATGTTTGCATCAATCAAGTTGACATTATATTGACCAAGTAGACCTTCTTTAATTAAAGACTTTTGTGATTCAACAGCCAACTTTGGTACAAAACCAGCACCGGAACCCAAGCAAACAATGCTACTCGCCCTCAAAGAATAAGGAAGTGCATAGTAAAAAATCCCCATTCCAGCATGATTCCCCACTGTGCCATGAGATTCAGACCACTTGGAATTCTTAATAATATCATCAAACATAGCTTTCCCTCTTTATTCCTTTTCTTTCGATATAATTCTCAATAGAGATAATACCACTGTCACTCTCAACCTTGTAAGAGTCAAGTCGTGTCAGTGTCTTTTGGTCTTCAATCTTTTCCAACCTCGCTGCAAACCATGTCTTGGTCTGAAGAATACCTTTAATCTTCTTTAGCGTGTTCGGGAACACCACGACCTTGAAAATCTTCTCCCCATCCCAGCAGTAGAGGTTCGCCATTTCCTTCTCGGTGGATGTAATGAATTTGCGCATATGGAAGATATACATCAGCGTCTTTTCCTGCTCAGCAGTTCCAAGACCCGTCTTATGCAACCAGCCGTAATCGTGGTCATGTCCCTTTGCCCGTAGCATCATGAAGTTATACAAGCTTGAATCGTAATACTCATATGCATCACAGAAGTCGTGCAATGTTCTATCCCCGATAAGAGCATAAATATAGTCCCGTGTGGCAAGTTCGGTATTACGCTCAGCAAACACCGTAGACGAGCCAGAATGGTCTTCAAACTCAATACGGAGGTACTGAGGCGTTTTCTTTGTAGAACGCACCACAGCCTTCACCAGCGTCAATGGAGAGGTGATTTCGTGGAAGTCTGCAAGCTTCCCGACAAACTCATCCATTTCATTCTGTTCACCATTAGTGTTAAGTGAGAAACCCAATACAGGAAGATAATACTTCTCGTGATCGTAAGCCGAGACATGACCCAAAGATTTAAATGCCCCTACCTTCTCTAGATTTTCTCTTACAGTTACCTTCACCGCAGACTTTCTGCATTTGTTAGTAAACTCCTCATACGAATCAAATGGTCGCTTTTCAAAAATCTCCTTGATAGCTGAGTTACCACATCCGGCAACATTAGACAATCCGAACTGAATTGACTCCTCCTCGCCCTTGATGCTTACCGAAAAATATTCATCCGAGTGATTCACATCAGGTGCTAGTATCTTTACGCCCACCCTTTGCGCTTCCATCAAATAAGCCGTAATCTTGTCACCTGCTGATTCATTAAATAGAAGTGACCAAATGAATTCAATTGGGTAATGAATCTTCAACCACATGGTCTGATAAGAAAGCATGGAGTAAGCAACAGCGTGAGACTTGTTAAACATATACAAGGCTGCTAGTTCAAATTCCGCCCAGATTTTCTCAGCTGCTGCTTTCTTAATATATTTATTGTTAACAAACTTTTCTTTGTACTCATCAAATCCAGCAGCATCTCTCTTCTTACCAATGATCTTACGAAGCTTGTCAGCCTCTGACCATGTGAAGTCAGCAAGGAGTACAGCCATTTGCATTAACTGTTCCTGAAAGATAACCGTTCCGTATGTTTCCTCAAGGATATCTTTAACAATAGGGTGTGGATACTTTGGAGCATTTATCCCCTTCTTACAGTCAATATAAACCTGACCCTGCGATAACAAGGCTCCCGGTCTTACAAGTGCGTTAGATACAACAAGGTCATTGAAGTTATCAATACCCATTCTTTCAATCAAGTTACGATAAGCAGCAGCATCTGTTTGGAAGATACCTACTGTATTTCCATCATTGAAGTTCTTAAATACTTCTGGGTCATCTAATTCTAATGAAAGCTGACTAACATCAATGCCCCGATTTTCTTTAATCTTTGCGATGCAATCTTTAATAACAGAAACGGTCTTTAGACCGAGAACATCGATTTTAATCAGACCAACTGCCTCTGCATCTTCCATGTCAAAAGCAGTAACAATAGAACGACCTTCTCCACTTGTATCTTTCTTTGTCTCAACAGGGCAAACATCGCTTAGAGGGATTGATGAAACAACCATGCCAGCAGCATGGATTCCTGAGTTACGAATACGACCCTCAAGTTTCTTTGCAAGCTTAATGATATCTGGGTACTTACTACAGAAGATCTTGCCTTTAGGTGATGTTTCAAGTTCCTGCAATGTTTCAAAGTATGGAGTGATGTTGTTAATCTCAGCAAATGGAACTTGATAGACACGAGAGATATCTTTAATTACAGACTTAGGTTTGAATCCACCATATGTTGAAATAGCAGCAACATTGTCATGACCCCATCTATCACGGAGGTAGTTTCGTACTTCCCCTCTGCGCTTGTCCTCAAAGTCCAAGTCAATGTCCGGATAGTCATTTCGTTCTGGATTAATGAATCGTGAGAAGAGGAGTCCATATTTCAATGGGTCAACCTTTGAGATATCAAGAAGATAAGCAAGCACAGAACCACCAACAGAACCTCGCCCTGTACCACGACCAATATCGTTCTCATCAGCCCACTTAACCAAATCCCATACAATCAAGAAATAATCAGAGAAGCCAAGTTGTTCAATGATTCCAAGTTCTTCATTAAGTCTTTCCTGATACTCAGCACCAAGCTTGTTTGTCTGAATTGCAAACTCAGCAATCTCTCTCAGATAGAAGTTTGAATCAAGAACCTTGGAATACTTTGGGAGAAGGTTTCTCTTAGTCGCAATTGTCGCTGTGCATTTATCAGCGACTTCCATTGTGTTCTCAAGGTATTCAATATTATCGTAACCAGCATCCTTGAACCATGACTGAACAACATCAGCTTTAGCAATGTATGGATTGATGTGGTCAAACCGCAAGAAGCGTTCTGGGTACATAGCGTTCATCTTGTCAATGACACTTGCGTTCTCATCATGGATGACATGAAGATTCTGCTGAGCAACACGAATATCACCCGCATTTAAACTTGGGTATTGAGAAACCATTAGGAGAACTTCTTCTGGTCCACGGTCATCGTGTGTAGGGAAGTGGCAATCAGCAGTTGCTACAACTTTTTTACCATAGGTACTAGCAAGATTGATAAGTGAGTCGTTTAGGTTCTTTGGATTCCAAGCCTGTACTTCGTAATAGAAGTCATCCTTGAAGATCTTGATAAACCGTTCAGATAATTCTTCTGCTCGTGAATAGTTGCCAGCCTCAATAGCTTTTGAAATTGGACCGCCCATGCAACCGGACAATGCAATGATGTCATCATCAACCATGTCTTCAAGAAGATTGAAATCAATACGAGGCTTGTAGTAGAAGTTATCTGTCCAACCAGTTTGTGAGATTCTAAAAAGCTTTTGAAGACCAGTGTTGTTCTTCGCAAGAAGAATCAAATGAAATCTCTCATACTTTGTCTGAGCATCTGTGTTGATAGACGGAACAAAATAAGCTTCAACACCAAAGATTGGTTTTACGCTCTGCTTATTGCAAGCATCTTGAAACTTCAAGACACCGCCCATCGTGCCGTGGTCAGTAATTGCAGCAGCATATTGACCATTCGTGCTAGAGATTTTTGCAATCTCTGTGGGGGTTGACATTCCATCAAGGAGTGAGTACTCGGAATGACAGTGTAAGTGTACGAAATCAGTCACTTAGTTCCAATCTATATCGTATAAGGTTTCTATGGTCGGTAAGGTTTCCCAGTATGGCTCATTGTACCACTGCTTTCTGAGAAAAGCGTTCACTCCGTTATCAATTAAAATTTGAACTTCGTTGGGATTATCCTCAACAACAAATTGTGGATTGATATCTTTGATTACTTTGTATTTTTCATGGATTCCTGTGAACACAGGTTCAAGCGTTGCAATCCTCCATCCATCAAGCCAAGGAGATGTGTTCTTGATTGCAGCATCACATCTTCTTGCAGTAACAATATGGACATCGATTCCATCACTAAACCACTTATTAACTTGATGCCAAGCATCTTCATACGGCTTTAAGTTCTTCCAGAACATAGGATCATTAAATAGCTTCATTGCTTCTTCATCATCATGATCAGATGTTAACCAATGTGTATAGTCGTAACGCTCTTTTACACCAGTAAATGTAATATACTCATCAATTGACGAAGCAATATCAGCAATAACACCATCAAGGTCAAGAACAATATTTTTGTTTTTCATTTATGCCTTCATACGAATAAAGCCCCGCTTTGTAGGCGGGGCTTTACCGTAGCAGTTAATTAATCACCAAGAATCTTTGGCAATTTCTCCAGTAGTAAAGAACTTCTCTTGCTTATCATAAGAGAGAGTGAGGTACATGCTATCAAGCTGATGCATCGGCAATTCAGTAATTTCAGATGGCATCTCTCCTTGCGAAAGAGGAATCAAACTGTAGTTTGTATCTGATGCAGATGATCCTGTGCGTGAATACTTGTAGTAACGGTCAGTAATCGTTCCGAATTCCTTTGCATATTCAATAAGAATCATACCGATATGGCGCTGGTTGAATGTCGTATCTAGGACACGAGGCTCCCAAACTCCGGGTTCAATCTCAACAGCGATGTTGATAAGCAAATGGGGCTTTGGCTTCCAAGCCTTGTCATGGACAGCCTGTTCGGTTGCCCAACAACGATAGTTAAACTTCTCTAGTGAGGAAGTAGAAGCTGCTCGCCATTTCCAGTTAATAGGTGATGTTACAACAGGAACAGTGATTCCTGTACCAACCTCTTCATCAAAGAATGATGCATCTTCAGTAAGTTCCTGACGGAAACGAATCTTAAATGAATCTCCTGATGAAAGGCTGAAATACTTCTTGATTCCAGTTCCTTGTTTGTTTTGTGTAGGTGTGACGCTCTTTTCGAGGTCTTGAAGTGATTTAATACTTGCAAATGTCATGTTGTTTTCCTTTTGTTATATGATTGAAATTTTGTTTTCAATACTGTGTGTGATTTGTTCTTTTTTCATTTCGCCGGGGTCTTTACAACCATCAGCTATCTTTGCCTCGGAAAGAACTTTGCCTCGGCAGAGGTTTATTATATCATTCTTCATGGCGATTCCTGCGTCATCGTTGTCGGAAAATATAATTAATTCGTCAAAATACCTTTTGAGCATTTTTATTTGATTTTTGCTAACTTGAGCACCGAGTGTTGACACAACATTAGGGTAGCCAGCTTGGTGAACCATCATTGCGTCAACACTGCCTTCTGTAATTATACAACTAGGGTGTTTCTTTGCATTCTGAATATTGAATAACACATCAGCTCGCTTGAATCCTTTATTGTATAAGTATCTAGGCTCTTGTTCATCAGTCGTTGCTCTCCCAATAAAACCAACCAGCTTGTAGTTGGGGTCTCTTACTGGAATAACAATTCTCTCCTTAACTCTGGAGAAGCCAATCTCAAAATGGTCCATCGTGTCAAGGGATAAACCTCTATCAAGGAACTTAGACAGTAACATTGTTTCATCGTTGTTGTCATAATCAACAGCGACAGAATCAATATCAATCTCATTTGAGATAACCTTGCCCCGGAATCCTCTTTCAATTTCATTAGTCAGAGCAGCCGAGTCAAGAGTTATGCTCTTGCCGTATGGCTTGCCTGTTATCTGACGATAAAGCTGTCTAAAGTTTCCTCGCTTAGCGCAAGAGGGGTTGAAACACTGCCACAGCCCAGTTTTCCTGTTGATAAAGAAAGCTGGACTATGGAGGTTCTTGTGAAATGGACAGTAGATATTAAATTCATTACCACTATCTGAGGCTACATCAATGTTGTAACTATCAAATAGCTTACGAATTTCATCTTCCATCTTACTTGTGAAAGAAGAGCTTGAACTTGAAAATGTCTGTCTTTGCATCATAATCTGTTACAAGATCACTCTTTCTAAAGTCTCCGTATTTCTTACGACATTCATCCTCAATCCAAGGTCTTAGCCTAATGATTGTCTCAATGTCTTGAGCTTCCCCGTAGAGAACATTCTTTTTCTTATTCTTTACAGATCCCATTCTTCTGCCCACTTTCCTGTGTCTAAATTCCAACGAAGGAGAAAACCAAAATGAGTTGACCGCCTTACCTTCCTTGATACCACTTGGAATAAGTCAGAGTTGTAATCACGATGGATTGCCAACACTAAGTCAGCATCATATGCCAACTGCTTACTCCAAGCGACTTCTTCTAATTCTGGTGGTCGCTCTGAGTGACCATCATTCATAGTTACTGCTGCCACATCAATGATTGGCACCCCGTTCTTAACAGCCATGCGTTTGAATGCCTTAGAAAGGTTCTTAGCCTTCTCTGTTTCATTCTTCGCACCGCTTGAGTCGTCAAATAGACCGTGATAGTCAAGGATTACAATGTCCGGTTGATACTGGTCAATCTTTGCTTGCACCATGTTCTGGTCAGCTGTCTCCAGCCCCTCTGATGTAACAAGATGGATAGCATGCTTACCCGCAAAGGTTTCCTCTGCCCACTTCTCATAACCATCAACAACATTAGGGTTAGCACGAACCAAGTCTGTGTTAGTAAAGTGACCTTCACCATTGTTCAATAGTGTGTCAAGACGCTGACCCTCTTGTTGTTTATTCATTTCAAGAGAGATGATCAGTGGTCTGTAGCCAGCTTTCCAAGCGTTAACCGCAAACAATCTAGCGATGAATGACTTACCAACACCTGTCCAACCGAGAAGAACAATAAAGTCTCCGGGTTGCCAACCACCAAACGATTTATCAATTACACCAATACCACTAGGAATACCTTGTAGTTCTCCAGCACCCTTGATTGACCGCTCCTTCAAGTCTTCGTATCTATCACGCCACTCGCCAGCAAGGTCTGTGTCTTTAAGATTACTTGCGTACTTGTAAAGCTTAGATGTGCTTTCCATTAAATACGAAAGTGATTCTTTCGGTCCAGAGTCATTAAGGATTGAATTAGCTTTGGAAACAATCACTCTTGTCTGATAAGACAGTGATTCCTTTTTAGCTTCCTCAAGATAATAGGATAATGGCTCTGGAGTAGCAAAGAATTCAAATTCTGGATGGTGCTGCTTTACAGTTTCTTTGGATGGTACTTTCTTGTGTTGGTCATAATGCGAAACAACAAAGTTCCATACATCACGATATTCAATAAACATATTCTCAACACCACCATTAACCGCAGATGCGAAATCTTTTGTGTCAATAATGGAATTAAGAAGTCGAACTTCATAGTTCATCAGATGCCAATCTGTCGTGGGTTTCTTTTACTAAGTTGCGGAAACGGTTTTTTGCTTCCTCTTCAAACTTTACCTTATCAAACACTGTGCGTGATTCAATGGCAAAGTCAAAGATTAAAAATGGACCGTGATTTTTTTTAATATAATAGTTAACGGCTTTTTCAAGTATTTCACTATCATAATGTTTTGCCAAGGCATCCGCAACGGATTCTTGCCTTGGAGAGTCTGGTATAAAAAGCTTATGCGATTTCTCGCATGATTCTTTGAAGATCTCTATCAGTTCTTTTCCAGTTAACATTGGATTCCTTTTTGGACTTCTTCCATGTCTTTAACAGAAACTCAAACTCTGAGATTCCACCATTGATACCATAGAATTCATCCGATTCCCAAGCTGAAAGAAAGCACTCTCTACGAACCGAGCAACGAGAACAACCTTGTTTTGCATAAGCAATGTCGTCTTTATCATAAGACCACCAAGTGTACTGTTTAGGATCGCTCGCACAGAGTGCATTTCTCTTCCAGTTACTTGCTAGTGCCATTATCCAGTTCTTGGAGTTTCGCTTCAATCTGAGCATCAATGGATGCCCATAGTTTCTCCCAAGCCTTCTCATCCTCTGTGGATGAAGCTTTGGTTCTTGCACCGGCATCTAGCCTAAGTGATTCGTAGTTGCCAAGATTTTTGGTAACACCGATAGATGCCCAAATTTCAATTTCATTTTCCTGAGACATAACGCTCCTTTGTTGTTAACTTAACTTTATTGTTTAGTGTTTTTATTTTATTATCAATGCTGATACCAGCATCGTTCGTTGGTCTACCCGGATTTCTGGAGCTAAAAAACTCCACCATCTGATAAACATCGTCTTCATTATAGTACCGCCAAGAGGAATACGCACCGTATTCAGAACCAAATTTTTCTGCACTTGGTATCAACCCTCTCTTTTCGTACTTCCGTATTGTATCGGGTCTTCTTTCAACAATCTTAGCAACTTCACCAACAGTATAAATACGCTTTAAAAGAAGCTCATTTTGTTGGAATGGAATAACAACCCTAGAATCATCAATAAGCTTTTCAACATAAATCTTATTTACAGATTTATTTATTTTCTTGATTTTAACGATAGTCCCGGAATACAAATAGAATTTATTTTGAATCAGTTTTGCTGTTAGCATCTCTTACTCTCTATATTCATTTCTATAAACTTAATTATCAATCCAACCAGCAAGTGTACTCTGCTGTGACAATACCCTTCTCGGGGTGAACAAACATCAAAGGCTGTGAAGCTTGACCAACAGCTCCTAGAACCTCAATAGCATAAGTGTTAGTTGATTCTGGACTACCAGAAATACGACACTGCACTGTATTAAATGTCATCTTTGTTGGAGTATGGAAGTGTCCAAAGTAAACATCATTGAACTCATCAATAAGATTCCCATCATTATCTTTGCGTTCAATTCCTCCAATCTTCCATCCATAAACTTTCTTCTGAAAAGAATAGAATGACGAAAGACTACCGAACTGATCTCCATGTATAAGCAATGACTTATACTTGCCAATTGAATCAATCGCATACCAATGGCGTTCACCACGACCATCCGGAATATTAAAAGAGATACGCTTTTCTCCGTCAAACATCAGTTCAACAATACGATAAAGCATTCTGTCAGCATTGGTTTCTGGGTCATGATCACGCCTTGCACGACCACCAATGGAACCATGATTACCAATGACCCCGACAAATGTAACCTTCTCAAAGTTGGCAAGCATCTTCGTAATAAAGTTCTTCATGATTCTTGGACCATCAACAGTAATTTGACGATACAAACCACCATCTACAAGGAAGCTTTGTCCGGGAAAGATTAGCTCACCCTCAACAATGTCTCCCAGTGCCCAAATGCGAATTTCACGCACAGGATGGTCTTGTCTTTGAATCTCAGTGAGGTGAATAATCTTGTCTGCGTACTGGTCAATTCTGCGTTCACAGACTTCAGTGTTATAGTCAGGAGTAACCTTAGCCAATTGCCAGTCTGCGATGACAGCGACTGCAACCTCCTCAGTGCCCTTCCTACGGTCAGCAGGGGGTTTTGGAATAGGGACATACTTGTAGTCAGACAATCCTTCTTTAACCGCTCTGAACACGGCATTGGCAAGATGATCTTCCTTTGTCTTAATCTTCTCATATTCCTGAAGAAGCTTCGTATAGCTAATCTTCAATTCTGTTTCTGTTTGGGGTTCCCCCCCTGTTAATGCATCTTTAGGCATTGGAACTAATCCATTCTCTTTTCTATATTTACAAAGACCCATTGTGTCGATTGATTTTCTACACGATGCGTCTGCATACTTTTGATTTGCCGTATTGGGTTCAAACTCCAATGGGCATCCTTCGGTTTCACAAATTTTCATAAGGATAATTGTACACGCAAAGAATGCGTTTTTCACTCAAAATTGTTTTTTTTTGGTCGGGCATCAAAACGAGGTTTCAAGCTCTTCTTTACAACCTTTTTTCTTTGTTTCATATTGGCTCGTAGCTTATCACGATGATCCTGAGTTGGGCGCTTTCCTTCTCTATGAATTGCACTATGTTCAGGGTGTGTACAAAGAAACAAATTCTCTACACGATTATCACTTTTAATTTCATTAATGTGATGAACTGTTTCCCACGGATTAAGGAATCTACGGAGGTAGTGTTCAATGACTGCACGATGCTCATAGATATAGCCTTTAATATTGGAAGGATGTTCCGGCATTAAAACTCGGACATAACCTTTATCGTCTATGTATTTTCCACCTGCATAGTTAGGGTTTAAATCACCGACAGATGATCTATCTGTCCAAGGAATGTCTTTCCGCTGAGAGGCAAGCGGGCTTGAAGACATTTGTTATACAGACCCTCCGATGTCTTCTGCATAAAACTGCATTCTGGCATCGCTAGTGAGAATCTGAAAGGTTGGGTTATTGTTCTGAGTGGAACCATCATCTCTTGTGATTCCAATATAGTATCTTTTATTTGTAATACCAGAACTTGTACTGTCAAAAATTGTTGAGTAAGTTCCTGCACCAATTCTTGTTGCAAACGAAGAGGATTTAAGTTTATGATTTGCAATATTTGCATTAGCAGTATTTGTATCAACAAAAGTAAATGGACCAGCTGTTGCTTTCCAAGTTGAAAGAACCACTGGAGCAGCTGTTGTGCCCTCGTTTAGTGTGATTAAGTAAGTTGAATCCTCTGCACCTGCATTCAGGATACTGATTCCGGGGAATGAAAGAGTAAGTCTATAATAACGGTTAACGCCAACATTAACAAGGTTATTAACACCAGCACCACCCTCATTCTCCAAGGAAATAATCTCATGCTCCGTATTGAAGGATGAGTAAGGACCGAATGTTGTACCAGAAATAGTCTTGATCTTGATAATACCCTTGGGGTTGTCATCGGTAGCGTCTTTAACCTGACCAATATTGGTAGACATCTGACCCAGACGGTCACTTGAGATAGGTGTCCCCGGTGTCCAAGATACAAAGGAATAGTTTTCGTAAGCCATGTCTACCTATTATACACCTTCTAAGGCTTGTATTCTAGCCTTTAAATCGTCTATTTGGACTTGTTGAATTTTACATGTTTGCAATAGATAAAAAGGAATTAATTCACTATTTAGCCCATTAGGAACCCCATCGGAGTAATCAATAAGATCTGTAAGACCAAGGCTGTCAAGTTGTTCAACAATAACACCTAATTGCTTTTCTTTCTCTGGAGCACCTTCAAAATTCCAATATTCATCTTTATAGTAAAAATTTACAACATCAACATTAAGAAAATTATTTACATCAATATTTGCGTCAATAACGCCCTCTTTATATTTCAAAGATGAATGGTTTGGACCAGTAAATAAAGTTCCAGCAGCATTTATATAGATTGGTCTATCAGTAGAAACTCTAGTAACTTGTTTATTATAAAGGGTTTCATCTTGATTAATTCTAAAAACATAAGCACCAACACTCCCCGGTGCGCCAACGGCTCCGAATTCGGCATAACCATTTGCAGCATCAGAATAAACCTGCCCCCCATAACGAAGGTTGTTAGACATATCAATACTAGTTCCAAATAGAGTACCTGTCATTGTGTCTCCAGCTGTAGCAACATAGTTGCTATGATTATGAGGATCCGAAGCATAGGGGTGTGAATGAGTATTGGCTTTACCAGCCAATCTAGTTATAAGGGATGTTCCATTAAGAATCACATCCTTGGTTGAAACAAAACTTGATACTATTCGTGTTTCATTATAAGATCCATCTGCAGTCCCCAGAACTTTAATTCCCGGTTCCGAACCCATTATGTCAACTCTTACATAGTATTCACCAATACCGTAATTAAAATCTTTTCTATAAACCTGTATTTCACCAACAGAATCTAACTTTACATACTGACCATACGAATTATCCCCAACATAATCTCCAGCGAATAAGTCAGAACCGCTCAACTCTAGACCACCAATTCTTCCGAAATCAGCGTTAATTGTTCCAGTAACATTTGCACCAGTTGCTGTTAATGCTCCAGCTGCTGAAAGTGTGTAACCACCATTGGTTATTTGACCATTGGAAGCAATGGTTGTAGCTCCAATTGCCATACTGCCATTGGAATAAAGATATGTTGAACCGCCATATATTCTTGCTGTATCAATTGTCCAACCACCAATTGCTCCTGATCCCGATGTAATTGTTCCAGTAATGTTTGCGTTAGTTGCTGTGACATTTCCACCAGCAGTTACATTAAAACTGGTGCTACTTATTGCACCAGTATTTGAGATTGTAAGGTTCGGAGTCAATAGAGAGTTTGCAGCAACCGAACCACGAATCTTTGATGAATCAAAAACAGCCTCTCCTGCGCTTGTTATAGCCCAACCAACTGTTCCTATGTTTGAAATTGATCCATTAGACTCAATAATGCCATTCCAGTTTTGACTTGTGATTCTATTGTTGATCAGAACAATGTTTGATGAAAGCTCATTAGCAGTAATTGTTCCTGCAGAAATCTCAGCTGCAGTAATTGTGTTAGCAGCAAGCTGATTTGCTGTAATTGTATTAGCAATGATTAATGAGCCATTCAATGACCCCGGCTCTAGGCGGATACCGGCAGGTGCAAGAACGGAGTTATTAACAACCCTCTTAATTAAATCTTCAAATGCGATTCGGTTATTCTCTTGACGAACAGATCTATCTGGATTTACCTCTGTTCCAACAAAGGTCGGAGAGAAATCATAAATTGAGTAAGCAGTTGAATCAATTAATGACGAGTTTCTACCGTTATGAGAGTGACCACCAGCAGGGGAGAATACAATTGTGTTTTCAGAAGCACCAGATGTTGAAGCAATTCTAATTCTTGCCATTAGACAACCTTCCTTAATGTAATTGAATGATCTAAGGAATCTCCAACACTCATGCTGTGGGAGACAACCCAGTAATCACTATTAATTATATCAAGTGAATTCATAGAGGTAATGCGAATCTTATCACCCAATTGTAGTTTAGGCATAGCCATTGCGTTGATATTGATAATAGGGACAGGTTCCGCCAATTTGGAAATCATGAAATTAGCTATTTTTGTAGCGTGTTCTGCATCTGTAATATAAGGATTATCAATTACAATTTCCTTTAGACCGTATTTTCTAATGTCTGAAGCAAGTGTTCCGCTCTGCGTCTTAACCTGACTTGCCTGTTCTGTGGTAAGAATCGGTGTACCAGCAATTGATGTCAATTGGACTTCCCCTGTAAGGGGGTTTGTTCCCTGAAGGTAAGCAAAACTATTTGCCTCAACGGAGTTTGAAGCGACCATAATTAACTCAGCACCATAAGCCGTTGGCAAGAACCTGTGAATTTCCACAAGGTCTGGGTCTTCATAGCGAATAGCACTGATGAAGGGGCTTTGGATGTCGAAGGCAGGAGCTTTGTCATATTTGATGTCGTAATATTTAACTTCCCGCACTTTTGCTGCTGTGGTATGTGCAGCAGCAACTGTGTCAAACTGCGCTCTCTCAAGACCATTGAAAGAATTTGATGTAATCGATGTGTATTTTACAATCTCACTATCAATCTTTAAATAACCGTTCTTCGGGAATGGGGGATTGTCGGTTGTATCAACGATAATACTTGTTGAAGATGATGTTGCGTTTGCAGCCAGTGTGACAACACCGAGAGTTGTTGGGTCTTCTGCGTTCCAAAGACCTTGACGACCCTGAAGGATTGATGTCAGTCCGGCAATATTCACCGTTACCTTGTTAACTTGAAGCTGAACACTGAAGTCAGCGGATGTGATGTGTGTATCGCCAGAAATTGACGCTTGGACATTTGCGTGTTGATCAATTGAAGACTCAAAGAATCTATTGAAGTGGTCATACCTTGAGTTATCTGTTTCTTCAATATACATACGACCAAAATCAGCCAAAGAGATAGTGTCAATAATTTCTCTAATACTATTATCATTACCGTACAAGAAAGGGAACACAGTTAATGGTTGAATCTTAGTGGCAATGTATCTATTAGTTATTTGCTCTTGACTTAAAAATGTATTGTAAATTGCAAACTCATCAATTACAAAGTTTGCGTATGAAGATGGAGCAGTCTCTCCATAAGGCGTTACATTATCAACATACTCCGTATAAGAAGAACCTCTACCACCAATTGTAATATCATCTGAAGCCCAAGTAATTGGTGCAGATGCTAGTGCAGTAGAATTTTTAAGAACACCATCTACATAGTAATAAACACGAGAACCATCACATGTAACTAAAAGGTGAGAGAAATTTGCGGTTGAGAGAGCTGTTGATGAAGACACCGTGACTAACCCCGTTGCTGTATATATCTTAAACCCATGAGATGATGATGTATTGAAGAAAGCAAAACCATTGGAGACAGCTCCCGTATTCCAGTTTGACAAGTATTCTCCGCCACTAGCAAATACGCTAGGAAACTTTGCAAAAATCTCTATTGACCAACGACCAGTATAATTCACACTAGCACTATTTACGATGTCAAGTGATGAGTGGTAGGGGATTCTTATATAGCTCGTTCCGGTCAAGGATACAGATTTATTGTCCGGTTCAGAGACCAACCCTGTTGGTTGAGCGAGAAGGGGAAGGTTGTTATAAATTGCATCATTCTTGTGGTGGTTGGCATTCTTGTTAGAAATCACAGGAGAAGCATCCCTAGAGCCTATTGCGTCAAAGGCTACGATGGTTGCGCAGTCTGTAGCTGGAACTATTTCGTCAGTACCGCCAATTGATCTCCAGAATTCCAAATCAAACTTTGAGGGTTGAACCAAATCAATCCAAGCTTCTTGGATTGTATGAAGGGCTGCAGCATAAATTGAAGCTGCTGTTGTTGCACCTGTTGCAAACTTTCCAAGATGAAAACCGGTTGCAATGTAGTGATTAATTGCAGTTGTGTTATCAACAATAATTCCATTAACAACTGTTGGTATAACAACTTCATTGGCTCCATCATTAAAACTTATTGAGCGAAGAGTGCTTACTGTTCCATCATCATTTTCAACAATAGGTCTATTAGTTAAAGTTATGTTACCAGCTGTCTGTAACGAAGCAGATGTTGCGTAAAGTGTTGAGGGAAGACCTGCTGCAACAATCTCACCGGATGTCGGATATACCGATGTGTTGAATGTGTGAAAGAATTCGATTCTAATCTTGTAAGGAATACCAGCATCTAAATCAAGATTTTGGGATATAGTGCTTGATACATCAGTTAATACTCCAACATGATTAAACCATTCATTAATAATTAAATTTTCATCAAAGAATACGCGAACACCGCCATTCTTGACTTTCATAAATAACTCTTGAACACCAGATTCGCTTGGAATATAGTATCCATCAATAACACCGTTGTAATAAATATCATTGACCTCACCCCCAAAAGATGTGAACTCGTAATCTTCAAGAGATACGGCTGCACCCGCATTTGAATCAACCAGATCCTTTGATAGCGCAACATAGCTGGGGGAGATGAATGCCTTGAGACCAAGAGCTTTGTCCATATCTGATAATTGTTTATCCATTGCATCAGCAACAATATCTGTTACAAGATATTCTTTACCGCTTGGAATACCCCAGAACCTTGCTCTCAAACCTGTTGATGGAACAACGACATTGGCTGATCTATCAATTGTTGGTTCATTAAAAGAATACTGAGCAATTGCCCCAATCCTCTTTGGCTCATCAATGTAACGGACAAGTTGTTTGTAGTCAGCTTGTGGGAAATTACCCATCATCAATAGATTCCCAATAGCATCGCCAGCAGTTGTGGTCTGCAAGAAGAAACCTTTTGTAATTTGCTTTTCTGTCAAGAACTTTGATGCGTCATTAGCTTTAATGGAGACCTGCATTGATGAAGAACCTGACCATTCATCAACATAAAATGTCCCGGCATGGACATACTCATATGGGTCAAATGTGACAGTAGCGTTTGCTGAATGGGCTTTTGCAACAGTATTTCCATAACCACGAGATTCAACTGTCAATTGTCTTGTTCCAGACTTACTGGAGACAAGAACATATTCTTCATCCTGAGTATTAGGGGAAAGAATGATTACAAAAGAATTACCTGCACCACCATCAGGAAAGATATCCCCATCTTTAACCATGATTGTTGAAGAGGAATTTGATATTGAACTCAAAAGCTGTGTCGTTGAAATGACATCATCTGTTTTCTTAATCCTCCAACCATTAGCAATAGTTATCTTTAAATCTTTTTTCATATAAGGTCCAAATATTGATCCAGAGCTGAACATATTAAATTCTTTATTTGTGTTATCTAGCGTAATGGATGCAGAAGAAGAACCTGTGCCAGCAATTGGCAAGCTTGTATCATGCAAGTCCCTTGTTCTATCAACTGAATGAGAGATGACATAATCTGTCAAATCAGTTTCATAAATAGGAGACACCTCTTGAATCCTTGCATTATCAACAGGGTTCTTTGTTGAGTGAACAAGGACTTTGATTCTATAAACATCTTGTGAAGCAAGGGCTGCTGAGACCCAATGATCAACAAAATAAGCATCATCAGGCATTGTTCCATCTTCTTGCAGAATCAATGTTAATGTTGAGTTATAAACATATAAAGTATAATCTTTAATTCGACCATTGAATTCAGATGTTGCAACCCTAATTCTGTTTACTTTTCTCTGTGTAAAAGTATATTCAACATATGGCTCAGTAACGAAACCATAACCATTGTATGTTCCCGATGCGGATGACTGACTTTTATTTGTTGACCACCATCCGTACTTGTAATGATCGTCAAGATTTGTTGGCATTGTGTACCATGTGCCATCAGCGGTGATTACTTGACCATTAACATCCTTGGAATCACATACACCCCAAGTGAAGCCTTGTCTGTCATTTCCACTCATAGAATTTTGTGGACTGAAGTAGTAGCTAGAGCTTCTCTCTCCGGCAACATTCGCTGAGTTAGTGGTTGTTGTTAAGTTATCAATATGACGGCTATCCAGCCATTGAATTTTAACTCTAGGTTTTACTTTTTGAGCGTATGCGCTAATAGCTGTATTGAAAGAATCAGACAGTGTTTTCCCATAAATGTCTTTAGTTAGCATTACACTTCTTCCAATGTCATATTACAGTCCCAATAGTATACACCATTAATCAAATCTCTCCTTAACAGGGTTTCTGAATAGTCTTTTATAAAGACCTGATATTGAGTTTCAGTGTATGGAGTTGTGTTGTTTGAATCATCGTTAATCATCTTGAGAGTGTGAACATCAGGGTCATTAGCAATACCTTTCAGGAAGTCTCTAGCATGTCTTCTGTCAATCGTGTCCTGTCTGGAGTTAGGAAGGTATGTCCAAGCCAAGGTGAATGTTTTTCTGCCCGCTGAACCCGACCTCTTGTAATACCTTGACTTCTCGTTATTCCAATTCTTGTTTTCAATAATAACCTGAGATAAATCACTACTAAATGTACGACCTTGGTTTGTTAATGGACTGCCATCAATTACGAATAATGTTTGATAGTTGGATGTATCTATAGCCCCATTTGCTTTAAACCTTATCATGTTAACAAATAGGCTTGGTGTTAAAGTACTGATGCTTGCCGTTGCAAAGTTAATTTTCTTACCGACTAATACCGTTGTAAGCATGGCGTTAATGGAAACACTTGCTTTTACAATCTCATGGGAATCAGCCAAAACTTCCAATGAGGCATTAATTGATGCAGCAGCTTTTTTGATTGCCAAACTAGAGACAGCTGTTGATAATTCACCAGATGTAGCGGATAATGCCTTCTGTATCTCAATAGCAGATGCTGATACAGATGAGGTTGCACTGATGGATATCTCTGCTTTTGCAATCTTCATGGATGAGGGGCTTGCGGAAAGATCAAATGAAGGAGAAGACGATGTAAACGCTATTTTTGTGCCAGAAGTATTAACATTTGAGTAGACATGAATATCAACTCTTTCGTACTGGAACTCTGTGCCCGAAATTAACAAGTCAGAAGTTATATCAATACTTACCGCAATGGTCCGAATTCTTGTTCCAGAAGCTGAGGCTGATAAATCTCCAGATAAAGTAATACCAGTTTGTGAAACAGCAATACCAAAGAAGTCAATACCGAGTTTTAAGTTCTCGGTAATATGAGTTATATAACCGGGCATTACGCTTCCTCTAACGCTATTGAGACATCATAATAAGCACACTGACTTGCAACATCTCTTTTAATCAATGTCTCTGAGTAACTTGTAACATAAGCGTCATATTGCTGTGGTGCTTCTTCTGGACCAAGCTGAATATAAACAGCAACCTTGCCCCGCTTATTTGCAAGCGTCTGAAGATAGTTGCGACCAACACGAGCATCTACTGTATGGATAGAAAGACTCGGGAGGTAAGAGAAAGAGAGGGACATTGTTTTCTTGTTCTTCTTGATATATCTTTTATTGATACCAGAATCAAGCTCAACATCGGATGCAGCAATAGATTCACTGCCTGAATACTTACGACTATGCTCTGTGATCTCAACCCCGTCTAGGGACAATAGTTTTACAATACTCATTTACATTCCCCTGTTTATACCATTATAAGTTCTAACGACTCTTGATTCAAGACCGGCAGCTTTTTGGTTATTTGGGACAACCTTAATGTTGTAGTCTTTCATCATTGATTCAAACCACTGGTCTTCACCGATAAAGTTGTCAACATAGAAGTTGTAGTTCTGAGTAGTTTCACTCTGGCTATGACTGGTTACGCTCATGTTGAGACCAGAAGCGCTTGGCATTTGTGGCTTAGGAACATTGAATGATGGGACACCATGCTTGAGACCATTCAATTGAGTAAGAAGACCAAGACCAAGATTCTGGACAGCCTTTGAGCTAATTACATATTCTCCACCGTGAAGGATTGCAGGAACACCCTCTGTTGAATATCCGGGAACAACTCCGCCAACAGCTCTCTTAATCATTCCGCCCATAAACTTCTTCTGGACACCAACACCACTGAATAGACCGAGAGCTTTTGCTGTGGATGGTCCAAGGTTTCCATCGTTATTCCCGCCAACAGGATATTTCTTTTGGAAGCTCTTCAGAGCAGCAACTGTTCCTGTACCCATTTTCGTTGAATTAACATCAAATCCTGTATAGCCATAGAAAGCGAGAGCCGCTTTTGCGGATTTAATATAATCATTAGAGTCATTAAGCTTAAATAATCTATCTTTGCCAGCTAATGCTTCAAATGCAGTTTGAGTGAGACCGAGCGGACCGAATCCTGTTGGTGCTGTCGGACCAGTTACCCCTGTTGCAGGTGATGTAGCCGAACCACCTGATGGAGCAGTTCCTCCACCTGTATTCTTAAGCTCTTCCGCTGCGTCAGCAATTGCCTTAGTAATTGCCAAACCTTTAAGTTCATCATTAATTGCAGCCACAACTTCAGCAAATGCAGAGCTTGCATCAGTCTTCATCTTCATGAATTCAGCACGAACGGCTGCTGTTGCGTTAGCAATTGCTGATGCATAGATTCCCGCAGCGCTCTTTGGATTTGATGCACTTGGGTCGGCAAACTCTCTTGCAATACCCGCAAGCAATTCTTGACCATCATTGTATGCAGGAGCCACAACGGTCGTGAAACCTGTTGTGTAAACGGTTCCAAGATTGCTCATCATTCCATTGGTGATACCAAGCATCGTTGCCGGGTCGGTTGTTCCAGTGTCGAGACCATATTTAGCAGCAGCACCTGCAATAAGAGCATCCATGCTTGATGTAAAGAACCCAACAGTTGGAGCAGTGTTGTTTGCGATTAATGTTGGGAGGGCATTGTAATACCCTTGGAAAGCAGCTTGCATTCCAGATGATGTGAGGTCAGCTCTAGCCTTCAGCTCATTAAATTGAGTTGTAAGTTCAGCTGCTGTGAGTGTTCCATTCTTGCCAATGTTTTCAATAAATGTTTGGAAATCTTCAAGGTCTTTATCAAACTGATCAGAAGCAACTTGCTTTTGGTTTTCAATAACCTTCTTGGCTGCTTCAACATTCTTAGCCTTCGCTGCAGCCTGTGCATCTTTTGCATTCTTTTCTGTTTCCTTATTGAACTCTTGTTGATTCTTTGCTTCTTCAAGCCCCAATGTACGAGCGTCATCAATGCGACCCTCATAGATTGCCAAAGCACGATTCTTAAGATAGGAGTCACGCTGAAGCGCTCTTTCGGCAATACGAAGTCTTTCATCCTCTTGCTTTTGCTTCTCGGCGGTGAGTTCAGCATCTGCTGCAGCAAGTGCATCAATGGCTGCAATTTGGTCATCAAAGAATTTGAGGGATTGGTCTTTCTGCTTTTCAAGAGCTTTTGTAATTTGATCTTTGAGTTTTCCAAGCGAATCAGAAAGGTTTGAAATAACTTTGTCGTAGAAGTTGTCTTTAAGAGACTTAATTCCTTCACCAATAGCGTCAGCAATTGCCCTTCCAGCTTCATTGGCTGCAGATGGATCTTTAGCGACATTTTTAACAGCATCCTTGAGTGAGTCACCAATCTTCTCCTTGATGTCATTGCCATCAACAAGACCTGCAAGCCAATCTACAATGCCGTTACCAGCACCTGCAATTGCATCACTAAACCCGCCAATGAAAGCATTTGCAGTATCTGCAGCTATATCAACAGAACCAAGGAGTTTATTTTGAATCCCCTGAACAACATTCATGACAGCATCGCCAACACCATTCAGGCTGCTTACGCCCTTAATAAGTGCCCCACTAATACCCCTTACTAAGCCAACAGCTTTGTTTTGAAGACCACTAATTCCGTTTTCAAGCGGGGTAAAGATGGCATCAATTCCACTTTCAAGTTTTGCTGTTGCTGCTCCGCCAACACCTTCTACAGCATTGCTCGCTTTTTCAAACCCATCAGCAACGCTATAAAGAGCATCTTTGAGTTTTCCACCAATACCCCATAGACCAGCAAGTTTGTCGCCAATTCCACGCATTAGACCAGCAATTAATGAGCCAATCATTCCAATTCCCTTGCCAACACCTGCTGGAAGTTTTGCCCAAATACTGATGATTCCCTTCACAACAGCAACGGTACCTTTGACAATTCCAAAGAATATTTTAATAACAGCAATAACCATTTCTGTAGCAATCTTTATTGCTGTTGTTTCAAGAAGAACAAAAAGTTCAATGATTTTATCAATAATGAATACATAAGCTTTTACAATTGTGAAAACAAGATTGATGACACCTTTTACCATGTAACGAATAAGATTGATGACACCAATTACTAGCCATTCAAAGAGTTGAACGATTAATTCAACCACCTTGGTTACAGCCTTAATTAATAAACTAAGCATAGGGAGGACCATCTTGAGAAGACCCTTTAGCGCATTGACTATAGCTTTGAGCATCCCCTTCATAGCACTGACCATTGCCTCTTTAGCTTTGTCTCCACCGCCACGGAAGAAACTGACAATAGCCATGACAAATTTAACCAAGTTTGAAACAAAACTAAAGATAGCTCTGATGATCATTGAAAAACCAGAAAGCATTGTATAAATAGCTGGAAGAATATATTTCGTAAAGAAAGCTTGGAAAGCCACTGCGAACTTACGAGTAGCCTCGGCGACCTTTGTTACAACAGTTGCAATATTGCCTGTTGCTTCTCCGCTACTTTCTGCTCCACCAAATAATGATGCAAAGAAGTCAAAGAATGCTGTCTTGAGCATATTGACAACAACCATAACTGCAGCAAAAGCTTTCTTAAAGTTTTCTGCAACACCAGTCGTCTTATCACCGTATGCACTGAATGTCTTCTTCAAAAGGAAGATTGCTCCGACAACGAGTAGAATTGGGATAGTTACTCCGAAGAATGCACCCTTTGTCTTAGTCAAGAGTCCAATCACTTTATTCAACGGTCCCTGCAGAGCCATACCAGCAGGACCAAGTTGATAGAGCATCATTGAAGACATTGACCCGGCAGCGGTTCCAAGACCACGAATTCCGCCCATTACGCCTTTTCCGAGTCCGCCCTTCATTCTACCGAACATTCCCTTGCCTCTTTGCTCAGTCATCATTCCGGTTGTCGCATCAGTTGTTTGAGTAACGCTTCTTCTAAAGAGACCGCCCTTCTTTGTAGCAATAGCATTTCCAGCAGCATCTGTTCCTTGAGGAACAAAAGTACTTCCTCCGACAAACATTGTTTTTACTCCACGAACAGGAGCCATTGCTGCTTTTCCAATTGCTCCGCCAGCCATTTTCGCTCCAGCTACTGCAGCTGAGCCTGCAGACTGTGCAAGCTTGATTGCGCCTACTTTGATACTAGAGGCTGCTGCAACAAGACCAGCACCTGCCTTGAACAACAGATCCTTAGAGTTGGTAAGACCAGTTGAAGCCATCGCAAGAGCTTGTTTTGGATTAGTAAATGCAGTTTGAACAAACTTTGCAGCAATCTGACCAGAGGTTAATAGGGCTTGACCTCCCATTGTCATAGCACTTCCCAGTTTCGTTAAACCCTTCTCAAGGGTTATAGCAAGCGTGATAATTGCAGCACCTGTGTATGTTGTATTAAAGAAGGCAATGCTATCAAGTTTTGCAATTCCAGCACGAACACCCTTCATTGCAAACTTGTGAGCTTCAATCAGACCAGTTGTAAATACAATTGGTACTCTAACAGGGAGGAGGGTAAGCTCTCTAGTTACCTGACCAGCAATCTTCAATCCTTCAATTGATTTTTTCTTTGCAAAATTCATTGCAGATTTAATCGGTGGACCGTATGTTTTAGCAATTGCCTTTAGAGTATCAATACTTGGATTAATGGCTTGTCTAAATTGCGATGGCAATTGACTTTGAGTCAGTCTTGCAATATTGCGATTTGGTCTGTCTGTAGCTCTTGTCTCTTTAGCGATGACTCTTGCATCTTTTTCCGCAATCCGAGACTGACGACTTGTTACTTGAAGATTTCTATCAGCGATACGACCAAAAGTTGTACGGCGAGCTTCGCCCATGTAATCTCTTGCCTTATAGACATTTTGATCACCAAACCTCTTTGGCGACACTCTCTTGGCAACAGACTCTAATGCACCACCAATTGAACCTAATGCACTACCAATCACCTTCACTTGCTTAATTGGGTTAAACATAACATTCGCTGTCTTTGCAATAGTTTGACCAGTAAACTCTTCTCTCGTTAGAGGGATTCTATTACGACCAGCGCTTGGTCTTGGAGGAATAGGTGTTGCATCAATCAGTTTCTGAACTCTGTCTGACCTATTTGCTACATCCATCGCTCTACTACGCTCACGAATTGCTTGACTTAATGCAACATTGCTTCTAATTCTTTCCGCCATAGCTGCTGTCTCAGCTTCCATTGTTGCTTTTATTGCAAGTCTTTCTGCAATCATTTCACGGAGATTAACTCTGGCTCTTGGCATTTCAATTGGTGTTGTACCAACTGTTCCAACCGCAGCAGCAGCAGCTTTTGCCTGCGCAGCTGCCCTTCTTGGGCTTTCTTTAGCAGCATTGAGCATAAGCATTGGTTTAGAAGGAGGTGCAGGGTACACAGGGGCAGTTGCGACAGGTGGTTTTGGAGCAACTGGTGGAGCAGGGGCAACCGGGGCTACCTTGACTGTATCTGCAACAGCCTTTACTTTTTCTGCTTCTTTTACTAATTTTTCTTGGATGATACGATCAAGATACTTCAGAGCATCTGTAATATTTCCACCGGTTATGAAAGCAAAATCTTTTGCAATCTGGGCACCATGAACGGATCTTACCAATTCCTGAATACCAGAAAGCATGGATTGGACTTTCTTAGCAGTTCCTGATGACGCTAATCTAATATTTTCAGCAATAGAATCTGCCACTGCTTTAGTGTTAATAGCTTGAGAGTTAATTTCATTAATATATGGCATTGAGTAAGGAGTGCGGACAGCAACAGCTGGAGTTGCGTCTGTTGCTTTTGGACCAGCAACTCCAGTTGTAGGTGATGCAAGAGGTGAAAGTTTTACTCCAGAAGCAATAGCTGCAAGACGAGGGTTCGCAGCAGCATTTGCTGAAATTGTTACCGCCTTAGCTGCATCTGCGATTGTTTTTTCAACAGCAACAGTCAGATTCTTTTCTGCTTCTACAACTTTTGCAGTTTCGTCAGCAGTTGCACCGACAGCTTTCCCACGGAGACCGCTTGCTTTTGGCTCTTCTTTTGAACCCCTTGCTGATTCGTAAACTTTACTTGCTGCAACAGAAAAAGGTCTTGCTGTCCCTGTTGCAATTTCTCTCAGTAAAGCATCAGCCTGTCTTAATTGAGCTTCTGTGAGTCCATTATTCTTTAAATAAACTTCAAATGCGCTAAGTATTTTTTGAATAATAACAGATGTCTCTTGACCCTCAAGACCAGCCTTTTGAGCCAATCTGTTAACTTGTGTAGCAAAGGTTGCTGAATCTTCCGATACGGAATTTGCAATAGACATGAAATTTTGAATCTGTGTTGCTCCAAGATTACCGATGACATTACCGGGTTGTGCCGTTACTGGTGCTTTAGGTTTACCAACACTTGCACCGGCAGCGGTTGCTGCTGTTGTTGTAACAGCATCTTTTGCAGCATTGATTGGAGCAATGGCTTCGGTTACAATTGCTTTTTCAACAGCAATGCCCATTTCTTTAAGTTTCTTTATTAGATTAGCAACGACAACTTCTTTCTTGCCCTTACCTCTTCCTTCAATCGCAAAGGCTCTACCAATATACTCAAGAGTCTTGGTTTCAAATTTCATAAAGTCTATTGCAGCTTTATTTTGAGCAATAATTTGAGACTTAATTTGTTCAGCAAGAATTTTTTGGTCAGCTGATTCAAGACCAAAACCATACGCTGCTTTATTTGCTGGTGCAGATGCTGGTTTTGCAGATGCTGGCTTTACAGCAGCTCCGGGCTTAAGGTTCTGGAATCTTGCAATAGTATCTTGGAAGGCTTTTTCAACACCTTTATTTGCAACATCTCTGGCAAACATAACAAGTCTCTGGAATAGAGCTTGTACCTCTCCGCTATCTTGAAACTTAACAGCCTGAAGTTGCTTCAGCGTTTCTGCTGGTTTAGCAAGTGCTTGTTCAATAGTAAGACCAATCTTGAGAAGCTCCTGTTTAAGAAGAGCCAAGTCGTCAGTTGCTTGAAGACCAGCATTGGATGCAACTTCAGCAAGACCCTTACCTTGAATCTTGAGTGTCTGGTAGAACTGATCAAGAACAGCAGTCGGAATTTGCAATGTTGCTGAGAGTTGACTGTTAATATTTCCAAGAGTTGTTGCTCCAGTTGGTACACCAGCACTCAATGATTTAGGTCTTACTGCAGCAGAGATATCTGGAGCGACTGGCTTAGGAGGAAGCCCGCCCTTTGCTGGGTCATAAGCATTGATGCGAGCTATATCATCTTTTGCTGCTTTTGCTGCAGCCTTGGCTTGTTCCGCTTTCTTCTTGGCATCTTCTAGTCTTGTAGTGAGTTCATCAATTGCATTTTTCTTACCGCCCGGAATGCGTTTCTTTGACTCAGTAACTTCTTGAATCTGAGTTTCTAAATTTTTGACAGCTCTTTTTGCACTTCTTGCACTATCATTTGCTGCTTTAATCTGTTCGTTAAGAGATTGAAGATTCTCAGCTTGCCCCGCAAGGAACTGCTCTTTAGACATGAATCCCCTCTTTATAGGAGAGGATTGTACTGGTTCGACTTTTTCGGGCTTTACGCCTAGTTTCTTAAGAGCAGCTTCTTGTTGTTTCGCAAGACGATCTGCCTCTTGTTTTGCTGCAAATTCAGCATCCCTTGCTGCTTGCGCAACTCTTCTTTTTTCTCTTTCAATATAGTCCGGTTGTTGAGTGACTGCTTGTCTTAGAAGTTCAATTCCAGCTTTTCTCTTTGGTCTAAGAGCAACCCTTCTTGCTTGACGATCCTTTTCTTCTGGATCGTTTCTGCTATAACTGGGTCTTGTAACCTCTCTTCTCTCCCTGAGTTCCTCAGTCGGATCACCTTTAGAATCTCTTCCTCCATAAACAAGACCCGTGTATCTTTCGCCTGTGCGCTTAGCTCTCGCTCTAGCAGTAGTACTGCCGAACGGCATCCCCTTACCTTTCGCACCGGCAAAAGGTACACCACCGCTGGAGGCGATTTGTTGTTGTGCATTATTAAATGCTAAATTTGCAGACTGCCTGACGCTCTGAAGCTCAGTGTTTATCAAATCAGTTGTTCTTTTTAGCTCCGAAATAGCCCTCTGAACATCAGACATCTTTCTTTTTTCAGAAAGAATTTTAATCTGAAGAACACGAGCCAATGATAGGTTTCCAACCTTTGCTGCCCGAGATTCTTGAGCAACAAGATCATCAATCTTTCCTTTAATAACTCTTGCTTGATCGGCAAGAATCTTTATTTTATCTTTAAGGATTTGTCTTTCTTTTTCAAATTCTGTCACTTGAGCAACAGATTCTTTTGCAACTGCAATATCTTCAGGTTTAATTGCGGTAACAGGTTTGTACTTTATATTTCCTACTGATGAACTAACAGCCTCATTGAAATTTTTAGCATAAAATGGACTTGTTTTAGCTGATGTTCCAGTAAATGCAGCCCCAACTTTTGCATCAGGAGCAAGAGCTTTCCCAGCAACACCAGTTTTAATAGCACCAGCAATTTTGCCCAAGGTGCTGAGATTCACCTTGATAGCTTCTCCTTCTTTGTTAACAAGAGAATCAAGTTGACGCAACTTCACTGGAACATCTTGTCCGAGAATTGTAAATAATTTAATTAGTGAATCTTTTGTTAGAATAGCACTCTTTGCTGTTCCCTCAAGATTGAGGAGTTTTTTAATTGACGCACCAGCAGCCTCAAGATCAACAGTTGCTTTATTTGGACCAGAAACTGCTCTGCCAAATCCGTCAACCGCTGCGTAATCTCGTTGCGCCGTACTCACTGCTGGAGTGACTGCTGGCTTCTTGGTAGTACCCTTTGGTCTTCCACGAGTCTTCTTTGTGTCAGCAACAATCGCTTCTGCAACGGTTTTTTCGCCTTCTGCAACGGCAATATCAATAGCAGCAGGGATTGGTCCAGCAGCTTTTGGTCTTCCACGACCTCTCTTTGCTTTCTGCTTGACATCTGTTGCAACCGTTTCTTCCGCAGTGGCTGTTGCTGCTTCAATTGCAGCAGGAATTGGGCTTGCTGCTGGGGCAACTGGCTTCTTACCGATAGACACCATGACTGCTTCCGCAACAGCATGCATTCCCTTATCAATTGCTGGTTTGAGAATATCTCCACCTGCAGGTATCTCAGGCATCGTGGGCTTCATGGCATTCATCATTGCCATTGGGTTCATGAAGTTTGCAGGAAGTCCAGATCTTACATTAAGTTGTGGCTTAAGAGCGCCAACAACGCTTTCCGTAGAAAATAGTTTTTTCTTTAAGGCATTTTTATATTGCTTTTCTGCAAGCTTTCTTTTTTCTTTTTCAGCTTTAGCAAGAATTTTAGCTGTTTCTTTTGCCTCAGCCTCAAGTTGTTTTGCTTCTTTTTCAAGTCTAGCTTTTGAAGCAGCAAGCTCTTCGTCTGATAGATTTGACAAGTCCACAGCTGTAGCAGCAGCACCTGTTGGAGAAGGTGTTCCTGTTGCAGTTGTAGGCTTTTGTCCAAGTGTTACCGGAGTTACGACAGCGCCTGACAATCCTGCGGGCGGTGCATTGGTTGGAGCACCGCTTGCAGCAGGAGATGGTCTTCCGGTTGCTGCTGCTTTTGCATTACAAACACAAGCTTGAATTGCTTGAAGAGTGGAAAGAATTTGGCTAAGGATATCTCTAAGTGTTGTAATACCCCCAATTGCTGATGTGATAGGGGCTGGAGTCGGAACTGCTGGTCCGTATGGTGCAGCATCACGGACACCACCAGTCGCAGGATCAATACCCGCTCCTGTCGCATTATTTGATGCTCCTCTGATTCTAAGAAACTTTTGGGCTGCTTTTCTGAAAATGCTGGCTGTCTTTTTAGATTGCTCTTGAAGAAGTTCATTCACCATCTTGTTTGTTTGATAAATAGGATCTAATGACCTTACATAATCTTTTGTTGCTTGATCAAGACCGTAGAAATTCTTTTGCGATTGCAAAGCCGTACCATCTAGAACGGCTTTACGACCAGCCAGTTGCTTGATATACTTACCACCCTTTGATTTCTCCTTAGCAGTAAGCTCTTCTCCCCGATCTTGCTTTGCAATAATTGGAGCAAGTTTTTCAAGTCTCTTTGCATCTTTTCTAGAGGTAAAGATTTTTCCATCTTGTCCAAATTTCCTAAAGTTACCGCCAATTCTTAATGCAATGTCGCTTGTCTTCATGAGAGACTGATTTAGTTCAACAACATTTCCTTTAAACCGTTTGATACCGCCAGCACGAACATTGTTGAATATCGCACCAAGCTGTCCTACTGCACCAATAGTTCTCATTAGTGGTCCAATAAGAGCCAATAGAATTAGCATTACTCCCAGTATTTTCTTAATTGGGTCCGAAAGTTCTCTAAAGAATTTAGCTATTCTTTCAATGATCGGGTTAATCTGTTCAAGAATTCCTCCAAACACAGAGGTTAATTCACGAGCAATCGACTTAGCAGCCTCTCTTGCTTTACCATATTGAACTTCGACAGAGTTCCGTACACGCTCTAATTCGTCATTCTTATTTTCTTCGGTTAAAGACTTACCATACAACTGAGCGGTAAGAAGTTTTCCTGATTCTGTTTGAATATTATTAAACTCTTTACCGAGTTTATTCTGTCTTTCTTGCTTCTTTGTATTATCAAGCATAACTTTTCCACTGTATTCATATTGAGTTATTCCATTTTTTTGGAGAGCTTGATTTGCATTTCTAAGGTTAAAAAGAGCTACCTCTTGTCCAGCCTGAATTGCTAAAGCTTTGGCTTTGTAATTTCCATCTTCATCCATCTCTTGAGCTGCAGATGTAAGATTGGCTATTTCTTGAAGATTCCCAATTTTTATTTCATCTTCTTTTTTGGTAAATCCACGAATTTTTAATTGAGTATTTATAGCATCCTCAGCCTGTTTTGCCATCTTTTGCTCTTGAGTTCCAACTGCTTTTAATCTCTTATCATATTTATTCATTTGAGCAATGGCAACTTCCATTCTTGGACCCTGACGAACACCAAACAATTTAGAGAAGAATACTAATTGATCAGCTTTGCTAAGTTTTGCCTTAAGCAAATCATAGTTAGTAATAAGATCCATAAGTCCACCTGCACCCAAACCAAGAGATGGAGCAAATTCCTTGCCAATAGTATCGCTTAAATCTTTAAGCATGTCTTTGTTCTGTTTGGTTGTTGCAACCATTCTCTGCAAAGAAACTTTAATGGAGTTCGCTGAGGCTCCAACCTGAAATGATGCACCAATCATTGGTACAAGCAATGCAGCTGTTGTTTGCATATTTAAACCAAAAGAGGTTGCAGCAGCGGTTACTTCAGGAAAGGCTTCTGCAATGTTATTAAGAGATAGCGTTGTTTTGTTTTCAGCAAAGTTGAAGAAAGCAATTGCTCCATTAATCTCTTCTGTCATCTGCTTAAGCGACTTTTCACTCGTTACATCCAACCCCTTGTCTGTTCTAATTCTAGAAATAGTTTGGAACATAGCCTGAATTGTTGATTGAGCTTGTGTAATGTCAATATTACCCAATTTTTCAAATTCAACAGTTAATTCAGTCAATCTCGCCAATGACTCTGGTGCAGAAATACCAAGCTCAGCAAAATCTCCAGCAAGACCCTGCACAAGTTCTCTTGATACACCCCATTTACTTGTGATTTTGTCAAGACCATCTCCAAGGGTTTTTACTGCATACTGAAGGTCGGTATATCCTTTTGCAGCCCCAGCTGTGTTCTTGACAGAATCATCGAAAGAGTCAGCCATTAGTTTGGTTGAACGAATGACTTGTTTATCTAACGCTCTGAATGATGAAAACCCCATCCGGAAGAAAGCAACAAGTGGCAGGGTGAGACCCATAGACATGCGTGTTCCAGCGTTGGTCATTCTTTGCGAGAATGCATTGAGTTGAGAACCCATTTGCTGGAAGTTCATTGCTCGCATTGAGTTTCCAATTTGTTTTTGCATGGAGTCCATAACTCTCAATTGAGTTATGTATGCACGGATAGGAACAGTATTTAACCCGGCGGATTGCAGACGACCAAGTTGTGAGTTAAGAGCATCAGCCTGTATACGGCTATTTCGAAAAGAAGCTGACAATGCGTGTTGACTTAACGCATTACCTTTTAGAGATGTATTCAGCGAACTAGAGTTTCTTGAAAGTCTAGATATCGCTGCACCAACAGCATTGGTTGCACCAACAGCACTTTGACTTGTTGCTTTTAAACCATTAAGAGAACGAACAGTGTTGCTTAATTGACCGTTTATGCGTTGAAGAGCAGCCGAAAGCCGGTCATTCATTTCGGCTCTAACTAGGATTTCGGCTTGTGCGTCACTCATGATTGTCTTAGTTAATAATAAGGCATTGAGCCAATAAAAGCAATTTATTATTGTTGTTCATAACCCAATCCAAATGGTATTGAACCAATATTTGAAGAGCCAATTACTTCTGGTGGTTCTGGATCGAACCAATCTTCATTCATATCAACATCTGCTCCTTGTGAAGCAGCCAGCATCTTCATTTGATTTGAATTTTCATTCATACATGCACGATAAAGAAGAAACATCTCATCAAGCGTGAGACTCTCTTCTAGCTCTACAATGTTCTTCCAAGCACCGCTTCGTATAAAAATTTCTGATTCATATTTGAGGAGAGGGATGTCTTCCCAACTTGTGGGATCACCTGTTCCACTCTCCCCTGTTAGGAAGGGTCTGAACCCATTGCTGCGCCCATCAGTTCGCCAAAGCAGCGAAGGTCAAGCGCATCTTCAAGTGCTTCTTGATTAGCAGCAAGTGCAGGATCCACAGCGATAAGCGCAATCCCAGCAGCTTCCACCATGATATCAATATCAGCGTCTTCAAGTGTGTCATCAGTCTTGAGGTCTTTAATTACCTTCATGAACTTACGAAGGTTTCTGATTGTGAGTGGCTTAATTGTTCTTGTCTTACCATCAGCAAAAAGGATATCCGTTCCTCCGATAATGTCAGCATTCTTTTCAGTCATATTATATTTTCTCCTTGAGTTTTGGGATTCGAAAATCCCTCAAGTTCCAAGTATAGCACAAGGGCTTGAGGGATTCTCAGACAATCATTTAGATTTTAATTAGTTTTTAATTGTTACTTATTCAGCTTTGATCGATGATCTTTCCGTACTCGTAACCAGTGTCTTCAACTTTTGGTAGAATTCTGAAGCCGACTGCAAAGACGGATGCCTCTGCACGCTTCATCGTCAATGTGGTTGATTCCATTGAAATTGCACGCTTCGTATAGAACTTGCGAGTCTTGGTTGCGCCAGCGGTTGTGCCGGGAGCATAGCCTTGGATAACAAGTGCCTTTTCGTATGGGAACACGGTTTGCGCTCCGAACAAGAAAGTCTTGGTATTTGCACCATCGTTGTTAGCCACAACATCGGTTGTTCCAACCGAGTCGTAGTTCCAAGCGAGAGCGAGGTTGTTTAAGGTTGCCTCTGCCATAGTCGTCTTGACCATAACTTTTACCTTTGATTGTACGATTCTTGCTGCGTCACCGAACTGATCAATTTCAATGTCGACCATATCTGGTTCCCATGAGATTTCTACACCGTTCTGAGTCGCACCGAGGTCATCGAAACCATCCATTGCGTTGATGGTTGTTGCGTTAGCCGAGTCGCCAACTTTAATAGTTGCCTCTCCGACTACAATGTTTGAAACATTAACTGCCATTTTAATTTTCTCCTAAATTATTCAAGGACAAATATTCTTTTGCCCTTTTTATCACGCCACTTAGCGATCTTCTTGACATGATCAGGGCGGATTTCTCCACCTCTTGTGCCGATTCCGAGTCCTTTATTCCACTCAAAATCGTAGGTATTTCGACCTACCCTGACTATGTAGCCGGGAGTCTTCCCGACATATGTAATAGTAGTATACTGCATATATTATTAGTGTACCACTTTATCTAGACTGACATTGTTTATTCTGATACATAACACAATTTAAAATCTAAATTCATTCTATACCAACCATTAATTTCTAATGGAGCTATTAAATTAGACCCTGTTTGGTAGCAGGAAAAGATGCGAGTATCTGTGCCGTTGACTCCACCCGATGTCTGTATTTGGTCGCCATGACCCAGAATTTCAACAAACCTTTCCGATAGGCGGAATAGGCGATCTGCATTTGTATCAAAAATAGAATATTTGACTGCATCGTATCTCATCCAATAAGCCTCAACATCCGGAATCATTGGGTTGTAGAAATACACCACGAATGGGGCTGGCTCAGAATCCGTTGCCACGACTGGGAAGAAGTTGAGAGTCTTTCCTGCAATTGATGTTATTGTAGCGTCAGCCTTTAGAAAAGCATTAAGGTCGTAAACGGCAATGGTTGATATCGTCATTATCAAATTCCTCCCATCATATCTTGCCTAAGACAATCAACTAATTTTTGATGAATATACGATTCCGCAAATGATGCGATATCCGAAGCGCTGGCACCAGTCTGCGCTTGAGTTACAAATTCATTCAAATTGGTTATATTGATTGAAAAAGTTTCCCCAGAAAAGGAAATATTGAAATCTGCATATCTTATGGCATCACCAAATCTAGACTCAAGTTCTGACTTTAAAGGTTCATATGATTCTGTAAATGTTCTTGAAACAGCTTCTTTTATATTATTAGGGATATTGCCAATCACATCCAATATTTGACCCAAGTTATGCGTTGCGGTCATCATGATGGTTCAACCACATTTCTGATAACGGCTAGAATATGAGACTTACGACCATTGAACCCAAATTTTGGCTGGATTGATATAATCTCAAAAGGACCAGCCTCTAGAACATCACCATATTTGTCTTTTATGTTTTGGACTCTGTTTGTATAATCAATATAGTCAGAATACTCACCCGGAATAAAGAGCTGATGAATAGAAATATAATCTTGGTAGGGGGCGATTCTTTTACCACCATTACTGGTGTCCGAACTGCTGGATTGAATATAGATCGGTGCCGTTTTAATCAGGTTATATTGGAATGTCTTCTGTCCAGCAGGACTGACAGTTGTTACCTTCTGATAAATGTCAGCGGTTTGGTTAAACCGTAAATAAGTTCCGAATGCCATTAGACCACATAATCCATCACAAACAGTGTGTAATCCATCAAGTAGACATCAGCTTCAATATTCCCGGTTGATTCATAGAACGACTGTTTCATCTGCATCTTAACAACATCCATATCAACGCTATGAATTCCATGCCTTCTGTATTCAGAATCGTCATTCATCAAGTCAGCAATCAGGAGATCAGCTGCAAACTTCACATTGTTAGGTACATAGCCCCAACCGAAGTCTCCTTCAATCTTGTACTCTCTTTTTGCTTTCCATGAGTTGGGAACAATCAGGGTATCGTTCTTATCAATCGTATCTGATTTGAAACGAATGTAATAAGAAGCTTCAAAGTTTAAAGGCTGCTTAACTCTCTCAACATTATTAACTGTTGGCAAGGTTGCATCAAACAGAACCTCTTCGTATGTACGACCCGGATCTTGGGTAACTTTGGTTAAATTATAAACAGGGTATGGGAGATGAAGGTTTGCGTGATTGTTTCCATCAATTGTAATGGACTTGTCTGGGTAGTAATCAAATGACTGACCGCAGTAGGTGTCAATGATTGCCCTGACCCGCTTTTCGTATCGGTCAAAGAGTGACCCTTTAGACTCTTGCAATTCCGGATAGGAAATGAAGAAATCAGCAGCAGTAGTGTAGGGGGTATAGACATTAATGTACTGAGCCTGTGTATATGAAACCCCAGAAACCGTATAGGTGAATTCTGTACGGTGCCTGCCTGCTGCATTTAAAATATAGATACCAGACGCTTGCTGTCCCAATGTTATTGTATAAACGCCTGCAGAGGCTCTAGAGGCACTCACAGGACCGTGTACAAGGTCTCCCAGCTCATGATAAACAGAGACACTGACCAGATTTGAAGTGGGGTCAGCGGGGAGAGTGAGGGTTAGGGTCTTGGATGTGTTTACTTTTACATCTTCCATTATGCTTTAAGTATACAGCATATGGTTTTAATCAGTAAATCCTAAAACCACCAAAAATGCTTTAGAATAGACAAGCTGGCTAGGATTACCCATAGCACATTGAAAAGGATAATTGTTGGCAAGGTCTTGCGGGTTGATGTCCAGATAAGACTTATGCTTGAGATGATGGCAAAGATATATAACCACCACCATTGTTTATCAAGAAGAAGACCCGGAAAGATGATTGCAATCTTTGTTGCAAAACCCCAAGCTTCCACTGAGTTAACCCTTGTCCAATAAGAACGACTACTCATCGTCTTGATTGCGTCAATTATCTTCTTAAAGAATACCATTTTTTTCTTTCAATATCTTGATCATACTTCATTCTAATTCTTCTATAGAGCTGGCTATTATCCTGTTGCGAAAGACTACCCTTACCAATCTCTTTCCCCATTCCATTTCCAATGTGAAATCTAGACATGCTTTCATTCCCAAAAACAAGTTTTTTAATATTCTCATTTCTTTTGATGGGAACCATATGCTGCATGGGTGTACCGGCAGGAATTGTGAACTCTTTGTCAGTTAGAACGGATATTACAATATGTAATTGATTGTAATAATCTGTATGAACAATACCGGGCATAACCGTGTAATTCGGGTTTGGCTCATGGAGAATAGGCAAAGCCATCAAGGAAATACCTTTTGGTGTAAAATACCTCCAAGGAGTCACGAGTTTTGGATAATTAAAATTTTTTAATTTTCGATTTTCGCCAAAAGGACAACCTTTTGCCATTTCAGTGCTAAAGCCATCTACATGAAAAGCGTAGTCATCACCATAGTTTCCTAGTTTATATTCAAATCTTACACCAGAAGCGTCTGGTCTAACCGTTACATCTGTCCACATAGGTATAATAAAACCATACTGGAGATAGTCATAAGTTCCGTTGCACCTTCTTAGAGACATATCTTTAACAGGGAGATCCTTCCACCAAGATGGCAGATTCCCTTGAGCAGCATAGGGGGCGATATCCAGCAAGCGATTGTCATTGGGGACAATTACAACCTCATTCTTTTTTGGTCTGGGGGTATCCCCCCTGAACATTGCAATTTTATAATTGTATTTCTTTGAGCGATTGCGCATGGTCCACCTTTGCATGGTCTGATTGTTTCATTTTAGCAGAATACATTGCTGTCTTTACAGAATCTCGAATATTAAAACGATAAATAGACAATGAAGAAGCTTCTTGCGAAAGAACCTTTTGCCCTTGAGCTACATGATAAAAATGAGGGACATGGAACATCTCATAATTACTTGTTGGTATGTCATTATAGAATGGAGGTCTTTCACTCCATAAATCTAATAAGTTCTGTAAATACTCCGGCACTGGGGTGTTCGCTTGGTTTACCCACATTTCACTATCTCTTCTATCAGATATGTAATGAAGATAGATCATTGATAAAATATTCTGCATCATGATGTTCATCTTCTTGTTGTATTCATTCTGAACAGCTGTATGACCAATCTTGTATGAAGACAGATTCTCCACCAAACACCTCATTTGCTGAATTGTCCCGCCAATAGAAGACGCTTCGATTGGTTCAACAAAAGCAGAAGACAGACCAATTGCAACGCAATTCTTTACCCACATTTTCTCAAGATGACCGGGATCAAATTTAATAGTCTTTACTGGCTGAACTTGGAATCCCAGCAGAGCTGACACTTCAGAAATAGCTTGATCGTCAGAGCAGAAGTTTGAGGAATAGACATACCCATTACCCCGTCTTTCCTGAGTTGGAATCTCCCAAACCCATCCATTCTGAATAGCCCTAGCCCGAGTGTAGGGTCTGATTTCCCCAGAAGGGTCAGATTGAGTCGGGAAAGGAATCGCCGAGTTCATCTGCAGGTGATTGGAGAAAGACTTCCATTTAGCATCACTCACCTCTGATATAAGAATGCGACTCATTCCTGATGCATCAATCCAAAACCCCGCCTCAAGCACATCCCCGTTTTCCAATAGAACTGATTCAATATGCCCATTCTCATTATCCAAATTTGTTTGAACAATCTTGCTATCAATAAAACGAATATTTCTTTCTTTACATAATCTTGTCAAATACTTATTAAGAAGCACAGTATCAAAATGGAACTGATTCACTGACTCATGTGGTCCATTAGCGCGAACTTTGTTTTCTATCATCGCTCTTGATGAGATATTCTCAGTTAATGTTTTATTGTTCTCAATAAGACCATTATATAAACCGTAAAAGTTGTAATAACCGATAGTGCTTGCATCGCTAACGCTATGGAAGTAATCGGGGGTATGGCTTGTCCAATTCTCAAACCGAATCCCATTCTTATGCGTTGCTTTTGTTTCATTCAAAAGCTCTCCAAGAGAGATGTTGCATGCATCCATAAACATACGCCAATGCTCTGTTGATCCCTCACCAACACCGATAATCCCTACTTGAGATGATGATATCACTGTGATATTCATCAAGGGAAAAGCTGACCGTAACATGATTGCCCCGACCAAGCCAGCTGTTCCACTTCCAATAATAGCTGTTTCAATATCAATCATGAATTGATGTTCTTGACTCTTTTATATTGTGCTATATATTTCTTAATATAGCCCGGTGTATTATCGGATTGGTAAATTGTTTCCAAGTCTGCAGAAGACGAAACTTTTATGTCATGCTCGAAGAAGTATTCAAACAATAATCCTTCAAAGTGTTTTAAATAATTATCAATTAGTGCATCATCGAATATATCTAAATCAAGGGATTCTTGTAGCTCATACAAGCTTGGATAAGAGTAGTGTCTTTTAATGTAGTTAGAAAAACTTTCTGGCATTTCATACTTACCTCTATTCTCAATCTCATTAGACCTCTCAAGGTCTCCCCTTATATATCTAGCTAAAGCCATATCGCCAGTTGATGATATAATTTCTGACATTATCTCATCATCCAAGTTTAAAGATTGTAAGAAAAGTACTGCACTGCTTGCGATTTCTTCTTGATTATTAAAAGGCTCTTCAGAAACAATAGACCACTCATGAAGCACTTTCATCATACCTGTCAAGGTTTTGGCTGCACAATATTCACCACGGGTATTCGCATTCAAGTTCCCTGTATTACTGGTCCCTATCCTGACAACATGACCGACACCAGTAACACTCAGGACATAGCAAATGCTTACAATATCGTAACCAGTTTGAGGCTCGTAAAAAGATACCCCTCCTAGCTTCCTATAATCACATCGAACAAAATCATCCCTAATGCCTAAACCTTCTGTATTATAAGACTCATCAATAATAGAATTATTCTCTTGGACCTTAGACCCTAGGAAAAGGTAAAAGTTGTATCCGCTTTGAGTCGTTTCATTTAAAACAAAGTTCAAGGCTTTTGTATCAGAAGTCATCTGGACAAGATCAACTTTTTGACCCGTTATCTTTAAGTCATGAAATCCAGCATAAGTTTCTTTCCTAAAACAAATAATAGTGCCAGAATCTATTTCGAAGAAATCGCACCCTAGGAAGTCCACATAGCCCGATTCAACCCGGACCTCTGCTTTGAATGGCTGTTTTTGGTCAGTAAATGCAAACCAAGAATAAGCATTGATATCGATATTACTTAAACTACTCATCGGAACCATGTTACCAGACTATATTTTACACCGCTTTTGACGGGATGAGCAATATGAGTATATGGAAAATTAGACGGGAAAAGGATCAAAGAATTTTTTTCTAGCTTCACTGTCAAGTCAAAATTGTTAAACTCCAACTCTCCGCCTTCAAAATTATCACCAAGACATGCAACCAAACTTAGAACTCTTGAGTTATCAGGGCTATGGTCGTGATGGATATGATATTCCCCTCCATCCATATATTTCAGAAGAGAGAACCCTGAATCCGCTTTTAGATTCAAATCAAAACATGTTCTATAATCCCATATACATTCGTCAATCTTAGTAAAAATGTCATTCATAAAAATATCTTGAAGTGGTTTTAACTTTTCATTGATTGTTTCAGAAAAAAAAGGATTCATTGGCATTTCAAGAGATGTACGGTATTCGCTAGTTTGCTTTTGGTCACCATCCCCAGTTGCTGAGTACGACCAGTCAATTAATGCCCAGTCTTCTTCTGTCTCTTTCTCAACTAATTCACAAAAATTTTTACTATCAAAAGCATCTTTGTAAATCCAAATACAAGGCGCTTTTTCCTCTTTTTTAATTGACAACAAAAGAAAACTCCTCTTCTATTTTTTGATCAACGACTATTCTACAGGAATAATCACCAACATCTTTACAGAGATGTATGAATTTTGCAACATGAGATTCTTCGTATACAGGCTTTATTAGGTCATTATTAATAAACAAATCAACTTTATTCTTTATAACACAAAATTCATTTTTATATTTAATATTTTGGTGAAAACCTTCTTTAACGGATTTTAAAAAGAAATAACCTTTGTTTTGAGGCACAGAAACAACCAATACTTTTCCTCTATCAAAGTCTAAATCCGCTGTGTGGTCATTATCCCCAACTATAATCTGCAGATAGGTTTTTCTAGCGAGAGATGAAGCTTCTTCTAAAAATTCACTAGATGGACAATATATGACCCTATCCATATTACTGAATCGAGTCAATAATGTTTTGAATATTTACAATTTTCTCGCTAAGAATATTCACTTGAGCATATGATGCAGCCTGAACTGGGTCTGTTATTTCTGAAGGGCTGGGGACAACGAAGGTTTCGGGGTTCTCCCCTAGCAATACGATTTCCCTGTAGTAATGCATCTCCAGTGTGTCCAACGCATGTTGAGCCATTTCTTTTTTCTTTTCATTTGAAAGTCTAAATTCCATAAGTCCTCTTATTGATTCAATATAGTAAGAACAGTGCCTGATTGACCTGTTCCACCACCAGATACAGTACCACCAACCACTGATGTTGCTACTGTGTTAGCGATTGAATCTGTAACGATAATTATACCACCACCACCACCAGTTACGCCAGAAGCACCTGCTGTTGAAGAACCTGCCACACCAGCTGCTCCTCCGGGATATACGGTACTACCTTGCGATGAAACCGTTCCAGCATTTCTAGCTCTGAAGTGGGAGTGGTTATTGTCATGATGGTGTCTGGGATAATTACGATGACCATGCGCTGCGGGGTAATGACCTTTACCGAATATCTGAAGCTCTGCGGGGTCATGGAAACTAAAATGGGGAACATCATGAATTGGGTTATAGCTTCCACTATAATGAGAATATTCAAATGTGTAAGCGACTCCGGGCTGGTTTCTATGGGAATGGTTGTGAGGAATGCCGTTAATTGCAGTATAGGTTCCTGTTAAGCCATTAACATGAGGCGTATCATTAAAGTCACTAAAGTGGTGAGCAAAAGGTCCACCGGCTGCGTTTCCGCCATGATCTGCATCCCAGTTTCCATACACCTGATTATGAGTATGATGAACATTTCCTACATGTACATAACGATATGTATAACCATGCAATCTGTTCTGCGTAGCAGGAACATGCCCTCCATGTGGAAGGGCTGGAGCTGCAACTGAAGCATGAGGACCAGTTGTTCCATCACCAGTTATATAGTGAGCTGAGTTGTCAGCGAGGTGAGTTAGTGTTTGGTTAGGAGCAGCACTACCCGCACTTCCTGTTGAGCTATTTGCTCCAACATTTGCATTTTGCCCTTGAGCCAAAATTGTTCCTGATCCAGTGATTTGCTTGGCAACAATGAGGACAATACCCCCGCCGATTCCGCCAGTTCCTCCAGCAGACGCAGGTGGTGTTGTTCCGGCTGTACCGGCTCCACCTGCAACAAGAGGGTTCCTTGTAAGAGAAGCAGCACCGCCTGCTGTTGCAGGGGTTACGGTTCCATTAGCCCCAGTTACACCACCGGCTCCGCCTCTTATTGCAGACACTGTTCCTGCGGTATCTACTACAATTCCAGATATTAATAATTCAAGATTTTTCTTATCCGAATCGGTTATTTGAGAAGCTGTGAAAGTATTACCACCCGAGTTTCCTCCGAGAGATTTTGCGATATTACCAGAACTAAGGAGCATACGCTCTGCAAGGGTCGAATTAAAATAAAGTTGTTGTGGGATGACTCCAATATTTCCATCAAGAGTCAAAGATCCCTTAACAAATACACGATAACCATTAGTGTTTAGATGAACACCATTATTAACCGTTAAATTGTTATAATACATATCTCTAGACAGTGATGTGTTGGAAGCAATTACTGTGTTGCCGTCTGACCCCGTTCCGTAAACAGAGTCATTACCGATTCTCTGTACTTTTGCGGGTGAACCGAATTTCTCTAAGCCAGCCATATTAAACCAATTGGGAGTAGATTACCGAACCTGAAACACAGCTTGTTCCGCCAGTCACATCTGTTGTGATTCCTGATGGCATTGTTGCGTATGTTGATACCAGAATGATTACTCCACCTCCCCCTCCGCCTGCTCCAGTTGCTCCAGCAGCGTCTAAGAATGAACTTGTGGCTGAAATATACCTTGCTCCAATTATAAGAACTCCACCGCCTACACCGTTTGCTCCTCCAGCTCCGCCTCTAAGGAAGAGTGGGGTTGTATTGCTTGCATTAAGCACATAGCCCTTAATAGACTGAGTTGGCTGATACCAATAACCACTTGTTGTTGTCTTATCCCCAGTTCCGCCTTGAGCTACTGATGGAACAGTTGCAGTCTGTGTTGCACTGTTTCCACCGAGACTGTTTGTCACAGCACCGGAAATACCTCCACCGCCTTGGATTGTTCCAACACCGGAAAATCCTGTATTCATCGTGTATGTGTTTGCTGTACCAACACCGATTGTTGAGTTAGAACTAAGAGTAAGGAGGTTCTTCACAAAGACACGATAGCCAGCCGTGTTTAAAACAACATCTGAGTCAACAGAAAGATTGTAGTAAAACTGATCAGATGTCAATGTTGTATTTGCAGAGATAGTAACCGATCCATCAGAACCAGTCCCGTAAACTGAGTCGGCAGCATCAGCGAATGAAGCAAAAGCATTAAGTGCGGGGTAGCGTTCAAGACCAGCCATTATGCCTCCTCAAAACCCATAAACATGATATTCACAGCAGAGTTTGCGGAAGTGAAAGCAACAAGCTGATCGCTATTTGTAGCATTTGCTGTGTTTCCATTATTAGTAAGGACAATTGAACATCCAAAAGAAATTGTTTCATTCGCATTGATGTTGAATGCGCTCATAAAATCTTGAGTATTGGCTTCTGCGACTCCGGCTGGCTTGAGTCTGATTGTTACAGTTTTGGCAGAAGCTGTTGTGTTGCACATAACAATTTGTTTTACAATTGAAGTTGTGCTTAATGGAGTTGTGTATTGGACAGTGTTAGCCGTAGTAATCTGGGTAGGTCCAGCCAGTCTTTTCTGATTAATAGCCACTACAAAACCTCCATATAGAATTTGATCATATTGTCACGAACAGTATTCTTATTCACCCATGAACTACCATTATATTCTAAAATCTGCCCTAATGCTGGGGTTGTAATAATGACATCGGTTAAAGCATCAAGATCTACAGAGCCTCCGCTGCTAAACTGGACAATTGTATTGGAACCGTTTTTGTAAAAAATCTTTCCATCGGCATAGTTAAGCCCCAGCTCACCATGCTCAAGTGAGGCTGGGACTGCCGAGGCTGTTCCTGAGTTTTTAATTTTAATGGTATTAGCCATTGCTTCCTCCTATCAGAAGGTTCCGCCATCTACTGTATCAGACCAGTTTGGAACACCTGATACAATCTTGAGGAATTGACCTTCTGTTCCAACACCACGCTTGGATAGGGTGTTTGTCGCTGATGCGTAAATCAAATCACCAGTCGTGTAAGAGGTAAGACCAGTACCGCCATAAACTGTACCGATAGATGTACCATTCCATACACCAGTCGCAATGGTTCCAACTGATGTCAAACTTGAGTTTATGATTCCTGAACCCAAAGTGGTATTTGAAAGAACTGAGGTTCCATTTACATAATATGATTTAGCAGAGGCTAGGTTGAAGTGCTCAGAAGATGTCCATGCATCTGTTGCATCGACCCAGTTAAGAGTCTTATCTGTTGCACCTTTAATTGTGAAACCGGCACCGTCTGCAGTCGTGTCTGTTGGTGTATCAACATTTGCAAGAACAATATTCTTGTCCTCAACCGTTAAAGTTGCGGTATTAAGAGTTGTTGTATTACCATTAACAACAAGATCTCCAGTGATTGTAAGAGTATTAGATATTGTAACATCAGCTGGAAGACTAATTGTTACCGCTCCAACGCCTGAGTTAGAAACAGCGATTTGATTTGCAGTACCCGTAAGACCAGTGACAAGATTTGTAGCTCTATCACTAACTTGTGAAGCCGTAATGGAGATTGTTGTATTGCCAGCAGCAGTTAAACGACCATCCGCTTGAACAGTAAAGGTACCTACTGTTCCTGCACCACCATAAGAACCAGCCGTTACTGCTGTATTGCCAAGAGAAACTCCAGCAATAGCACCATCAACATAAGCCTTGGTTGTGGCATGCGTGTTTGCCGTTGGTGTGGGGACAATAACAACACCACTAAATGTCTTATTACCAGTTACCGTCTGGACCCCGGAAAGTGTGAGGTAGGCACCTGAACCAGCAACTGCCTCAACAGTTGTGGCAGTTCCACCTGCTCCACCTGTTCCCTTACCGTAGTAGAGGACATCATCTACTTCATTATATGCAAGTTCTGCATTTTCCAAAGAGGCTGGCGCACCAGCTGCTCCTCCAGAAGCCCTTCTTTTAATTCTAATTGTATTAGCCATTTTAGTAATTACCTCCGTCTAGTAATGTATTTGCTATTGAGTGGATATGATCCGCTCTGCTTACTGCAGAACTGGTGCCAGCTGACCCGGTTCTTGCTATATCTTGTGGAATATCGCTAGAAAGACTCAATGACGCTGCATTAATTGTAGCAGAAACATTTTGTAATACAGTGATATCACTATTTTGCACATTAACAGTTGTTATATCTGTATTACTAATACTTAATTGAGTAATATCAGATTGATTAATCTGTACTGTAGTTATTTCAGCTGGCACGAGTAACATCCCCTTGCACAATCGCCTTACCAGCGAGCAAGGTGGTTACAACTGTACCGTTTGTTTGTTGGATGTCATAGTAATAAGTTCCAGAGGTTATTGTAGATGTTACATTAGCAGCCAGTGAGAACTGAACAACCCCATTTGCTCCATCAGTTATTTGAGAAGTAAACGAAACAATATTGTCCGTTGCAGTACGACCCAGCTTGATTTGACCAGAGTAGCTATGTGAGCTGATATTAATAACAGCGTTTGCACTATTTCTTAAACGAAGCTCATGAACATATGTATCACCAGCATATAAAACGATATCTCTTGCGCCAGCCATGATACTTAAATTTTAGACGATATTACGCTTGTTATCAACAAACGCAGTCTTCACAGCCACATGTACATTGGTCAGTGCATTCACAACCGCAGGTACAACTTTTTGATCTTGACTTTTCTAATTCACTCATCATGCACCGGGCTTTGGCAAAGCCTTCCATGCTGCTTCCATCTTTGCTGCATCTTTTGCAAATTCAGCTTCAAATTCTAGGTGCAACCACTTGCCCCCAAAACTTCCTGCATTATCTTTTGAATCATAAATCTTGACTGACTTTGGGTCCGAGCCTTCACCACGGGAGCAGCGATAACCTCTTCCGTAACCGGGCTTTCCATCTTTAGCATTTGCATCAAATGCATAATCATGGATTTCAACAATACCTAATTCTTTCGTATGTGCAAGGAACCAGTCCCACATAGCAAGACCGACTTTACGATCTGAATAACCAATATCGCATGCAGCTCCAGTTGAGTGAACACTAAGCCACTTTTCCATTCCGGGATCACCAATCTTCTTACCTTCTGTATGAGAGTTTCTCATCAATCTTGCGGAATATATTCCTAGATTTGTAGCCTTCCAACGGCGACCACAAGCGCCAACGAACCACTCAACGCCAGCTCCTGCTTTTTTTCCGTCAAAAGCGGGATAATAGGGGTACTTGCGAGCCATTATTTGGTCTTTCCGAATGCTTGGTCTTTTGGATTTAGGTAACGCAAAACCACTGGAAGGGCTGCAGCCCAAAGAGCGTTGGCTGTCAATTTGATGTCACTGGTTGCAACATATGTTGCAACACCTGCACCGAGTACGCTTCTTGCGTAAGAGGCAAGCATTGCCTTATTTTGTTCTGTAATTTTGATCATATAATCTCCTTCGTGACATTAAATCACTATGTTAACATTATACCTTACTCGTTATTTTTAGGCTGAGTCTTTACTCCGCCAAAGACAGCAGAGATTTCATCATCATCAAGCTTGCCATCATCAAGGAAAGCACTAGCTAGACCCTCAACAACTTTAGCGACTCCGCCAATCCCAGCCATAAAGATGGCTTGAGGGAGATTAACTCCAGCGATAGCGCCAGCTCCAATTACTCCAAGACCAGATGCTCCGAATACAGCAAGTATTCTTAATAAAATATTATTAACTTTAGACATTAATCTTCCTTTTTAATTAAAACTCCAAACATGTGAACAGTAAAGGCAGCAATGGTTAGCCATAGTCCATAAGTTTGTGTTTTGCCGGATAATGTAATTAGAACAATTACACCTCCAGATAGTGTCCATGCCAAAGCATGGAGTTCTTTTAATATTTTTTTAAACATTATCTTCTCCTTGATCGGCTATTACCCCGATCTGTGTTACCGGAACCACCACTTCCTGATGGTCCTCCAGCTCCTCCACCCGATGGTGCAGAACTGCCTCCAGAGGGCATAGGAGCCGTTGTAATCGTTGTTAAAGCTGTTGTTACAGCAATGAGCGCTCTTCTCGCTTTTACATCTATTCCAGAGCCTGTAGGCACATAGTCGTCAAGACCTTCTCCGAAGATGTCAATTTCTCCCTCAAAAGCTTCTTTGATTTCAGTTGGGGCATCGGTAAGTGTTTCAACAAGAGCAGCTTCTTCCGCTAAAGTAAGATTATCAACAGCAATTTCTTGGAAGATTTCTGTAGCCTGATCTGCGTCAATACTTTCCAAAACCTTTGCACTTGTAGCAAGGTCGGTTGCTTGGTCTTCTGTAACACCAAGTTCCAAAACACTGTCAACAGCATTAGACACTTGTTCTTCAGAAACAGAATCTGACTCTAAAATTCCAACAACCGCTTCAAATTGTTCATCTGACAACGGCGTATCTAATACAGAGTCAATAACTGATGCAAATTTTTCATCCGAGATTGGCTCATCAAAAATAGAATCAAGGGCAGCAGAAAATTGTTCTTCAGATAACGGCTCAGAAAAGACTGCATCGACAGCAGCTTCAAATTGGTCTGCACTTAGTTGAGATGTATTGTCAAAGACAGCCTCCACTGCAGCAGAGAAGTTTTCGTCAGACATAGGACCATCAAACACTGAATCAATAACTGTAGAAAACTGCGAATCAGTTAAATCTTGACCAAGAAGAGAATTAACCACTGCCGTAAGTTCTTCAGGAGTTCCGGCATCTGCTACTAAGTCATCAACGGCATTTGCAAGGTTTGCATTGGTTATAGGTGCATCGAAAATATCATCAACCGTTGCGTCTATAGTTTCTTGAACCTCTTGGGGAACTTCAATTGTTGGCGTTGGGTCTTCAGGAATTTCAACAGGTGTTGTATCTATTTCTGGAGTAGAAACTGGAGTTTGGTCCAACTCGGGAATTGAAACAGTGGTGTTTTCTGTTGGAAGTGTTTCAACAGGAGGGGGAACAACTTCCTCAACAGTCGTTGTAGTCGGTTCAGGCTCAGGTGCTATAGTTGTTGTAGATGAAGATGTTGTTGTGGTCGGCACCACTGTCGTTGTGGTTGTGGTTGTTGTGGTGGTCGTTGTAGAAGTTGTCGTGGTTGGCTCTACAGTGGTAGAGGTGGTTGTGGTTGATTCTACTGTCGTGGATGTTGTGGAAGTGGTCTGAGTAGACCCAACACCATTGAAGCTCAGTTCATACTGTAAGTTCCACCCTTGGTTTGTATGCCAACCATCAGGGTTGTTACAGCAAATACCAGCCCTTAGTCTATAACGACCAGCAGGCACCTCCATTGAGATATACGACTGCAGACCAATGGAATCATCAATGCTGTAGAGAAGCGTTCCGGCTTCGTTATATAGCCACAACATTGGATCTGAGTTGTACCCAGTGACCATGTAGGTTTGGGCTATAAACTGTGTTGTCTCACTATAATCAAACCAAACATCTGTTGGCTCTGTGATTATTAAGTTTTCAGCTTTAGCCGGAGATGCAAAAAGAGAGAGAATAATTGCAGGAATTAATATCCATGCACTTTTATTAAATCTTAATTTTCTCACATAACAATTGTATATGAGTTAAAATTAAGTTGCGTATTCAACTCCACTAATCGACAGAGTAATACTTGCATTTGCTTGAGAAAGATAAAGATTGGAGTTAGCAGGAAGAACAACAATTCCGTTATAAGCAACTGTTTCGTTTGGTGCAACAGTAAATGATTTTAGAATTGCATTATTATTAGCAGCTGCTGAGACACCTGACACAAGTAAATGTAAACTGCATGTTGCTGCACTTGATGTGAAGTTGCACAAGTTAATGTTTTTAACAATAGAATAGCTTCCAGCATTGTTTGATATAGTAACAACATTAGCTGCAGTGTCAGCTCCGATATACAGAAGCTTTGGTGTTAAGTTTGCCATTTAAACCCCCATCCACTGCAAGATAGCAGTGTCATATGTATATGTATTCATGCTTTGAATCGTATTTGAATCAAGAACATGGTCAACAACAGCCCCGGCTAAATGGTTCTGTGCTGTAGTACCATCATACCCTCTAACGCTTATAGTTAGAACATCTCCTGAACGAGAAGACACGAGCATTTTTTCTTCCGCTGCTTCACCACGACTTACAATGATTGCAAATGGATTGTTGGCACCTGTGGGGAAAGACGAACCGGAACCAAGGGTAATAGATGACGCTGAGTTTGCGACATTGCTTGGCAATGTCGTGCTTAAAACAGCTCCAGCAAATTCTCTTCTTTCCATTTAAACCTCTTTAGTCAAGGCTGATGTCAAGATCGCCTGTTGCGATTCTCAATGTATCGCCTGCATCAAGGCTTTTACTTGTTGCGAGAGTTCCCCACACAAGCAAGTTGCCTGTTGTTAAAGCATCAAAAATACCAATTGCGACAACCGTACAGGCTGGCATATTAGTGAAGTCAATGTTCCCAGTGTTTTGGGTTGCACCACTTGATGCAGCATCAAAAGCAGCAGTCTGACGAGCGTATGAACCACCACTGACCTGTGTTCCACCACCCGTATCATTTGGTGCAGCCGTATAAAGTGCTACATAAACAGTCGATGGCATTGTGTATGCCGTTGTTCCCAAAATGTGGTCAAGAACTTTGTCCTCTAAGTAATTACTAAGATTACCTGCCATAATTAATCCTCCTTAGATGCGAGATACTCTTCGATTTCGTGAGGATCCGCTCTTCTAAAATTTTCAAGACTCAAAAGGAATGCATATTCCTCGTCTGAGACTTCTTTCATGGAATCTTCTCTTGAAAAGAAAAGATTACCAGAGCTATACGAAGCTCCGCTTTCAAAAATAATCAAATTAATTGCATTTGATTTTTTAGACACTTTTGCTGGTTTTTGTTCAACACTATCTTCTGTGATTTCTGCTTTAACCTTTGGCTTTGCAGCAGCCTTTTTTGCCGGAGCCTTCTTTGCTGGCTTTGCTTCTTCACCTGATGTTGCTTTCGATGTAACGATATTATCAGTCATGGTTAATACAATACCACACTTGCTTAAATAATGCGAAAGGGAGGGGATATTTCACCCCCCCCCGATCACAAATTTTTTAATTATTACTTACAGTGTACGAAGCTTAACATTCTTACCGATTACATACGAATCAGCATTTTCAATGTTACTTGCTACTCTCATGAACTGAGTGTACTCAATGGTGTCTGTCTTTGGCTTGAACTGACGGTACACAGTGATGTCACGGTGAATACCGATAACACGGTTGTTAGGGAATGTTAGTTCAATATGACCATGTGATCCTGTTGCACCTGAGTAGTCACCCGTAGCCGTTTCTGGCATCAAAGGAACTTCAAGCAAAGGAATACCGAATGGTGAAATTCCAGTTGAACCCGGACCACCATTTCCACGCATTGTGCCCTGAAGGAATGCCACATCGCCGACCAATGAGCCGGGAGATGGTGCACCTGCAGTTGCAGCGGTTGCATCGTTTGGATTACCTAAGCTGTAGATGGTGTCTTGAACATTGCCTGAACCAGAGAAGAATCTTAGTTCATTTCTGCGCTGAAGATACTTGGTTGGCATATTGCGAAGAATGCGATCATAAGTAGCTCTTGAAACCTGATTACCAGCTTCATCGACTACACGACCGTTTGTCTTAGCAAGTTTAATAAAACCATCAAGAGCCTTGAGAAGACCGTTGTTGGAGCTTGTGTTACCGTTGATAAAGAGATCATCAAGGTCGTTTGCAGTCTGGCGAGCCATCATCTGTGCGATGTGGTCCTCCAAAGAAGCTCCCTCAATGTTGTCTTCCAACGACTCAGTTGACAGTGCCCAGTCAAGACGAAGCTTGACAGTAGACAAAGAAACTTTGCTGAATGTGACGGCTGCATTTGCACCGTCATCTGTTGCCTCGGTTGCCTTTGAAAGCAAGCGGGTGCCTACAGAAACCTTATCGATTTCCATTTGTGGTGTACGCATACGAACGACTCTTGCGTTCTGCATAAGTACAGACTGATCAATAACAAAATCAAGGAAGCGGTTTGACTGAGCTGGTTTCATCAAACCACCCGAATCATTGCCTACAACCCCAGTTGTTACTTCATTAGCCTTTGATAGAATTTCTTCTTGTGATGCCATATCTTTATTTCCTCCTATTATGACTTATAGCCCAAGGAGTTAATTAAACCTTGTGGCAAATATGTATTGTCCCAAATTGATGATGGAGCAGACTTAGTAAGTTCTTCGCCCTCTTCGTCATCTTCTGGGTCAACGCTTTTCTTGATAGCTCCGGACTTAGCAAAGGCTTGAACCTTCTCTTCTTGTTCCGACAGAGATTGCTCTGTTGCTTCTAATTTTTCTTGTAGTTCAGTTGCTTGAACTTCAAATCCCTTGGTGATGGTGTCGATTTTTTCTTGGACCGAAGCTTCAACCTCTTCTTTAATTGAAGTAGCGAAGGCAGCCAGTTTTTCGTCAACCACAGCACTAAGAGCATCTTTAAGGATTTCTAGATCCATAATTTCCTCCTGTGTGTTTTCAGTTACTTCAATTTGGATTGAAGCATTTTCTTGAACATCTGGAACAAGCCAATTGACCATACGCTTAAGTAGCGATAATCTTGATTCCTGTTCATTCATGTCTAAGACCTTATCATAATTTACATCATTTTGCAATTCACTCTCTTGCATTTTAATTGAATCTGCGTCTATGTCTAATTTATCAGACATTTCAAGCGCATAAGTTAGCAATGCATCGATTGAGTCAGTTGCATATTCTTCAGATGTATCATCTTCGAATTTGTTTGTCATAGTAGACTCCTTTTTCTTTTTCTTAGGCTTTCCGGGAAATGGACCTTGATAACTACCTTGAGTAGGATTCTTGATACCGGCTCCCATTGAGCCTGCTGTGACTTCTCCCTCTTTCTTCATACCTTTTTCTTTAGTATTCTGATAGCGTTCAAGAAGCCTCCGACCTTTTGCAGCAAGCTGTGCTGCATCTTGTGCGTTCTGTGGAACTGGTTCCCCCCAAGCTGCTGCTGAAAGCGCAAGCCTTGTTGGTCTACCTTTTGAGTCCTTCATTGGACCAGATGGATTTGTAAAGAAGCGTGTTAAGAAAGAACCTTTTCTGCGCATCTTTTCTGGTGTGTCTGCTGCACCCCTCACACCCGGCTTAAGGTTTGCACCCTCTGTTTCTTTGAAGTGTCTACGACCTGCTGCTGTAAGACCGCCCTTGGGGTCTTTGAGAGGAGAGGCTTTGTCAAGAACATAGTCAAGACCGCCATCATCACTTCTCTTGATGATATCGACAGTTGCCAGAGCGTTGGCTGGATTATCAACGACACTTAATTCACCAAGAACATATTTCTCAATAACATTGACTGGGCGACCACGGAACATCTTTTCTGCAGACTCACTCTTCTGAAGAACCTTGCCTCCAATAGAAAAAGCCTGAAGGGTTCCGTCAAGGATCTTTTCCCAAGTATCTTGGGCACCCTTTGAAATATAAGCGTCTACACGAATAGCGTTGTATTCTTCGCCATCCTCCCCTTTGATCTTGATAGGTTCAAAGTTGACAGCCTTGCCAACAGCAACAGGAGAATGCATCTCACGGATGTTTCCTCCCCAGTTTTTAAATGCCTCAAGAGATGCAGAAAAGTCAACAATATCACCAGATTTGTCAACATTGTCAGCTGTAGCGATACCGCTAATAATCCTCTGCTCTTTCTTGATCATTTCAATCGGGAAAGATAAATTAAAATTTTCCATGATTACCTCGTAATTTTAAATTATACACTATTATGTGTATAATCACCCAACTGCATAAGCTGAAAAGCTAACGCCTGCTGTAACGATTTTGATTGTTGTATAGTCACCCGGAATTTTGTGATAGGTGTGACTGCCATCGTCTGGTGAATGCGGGATAAGAACTTGGTGTCTTCCATTAAGTTCAATAATCGCACTTGTTGTGTTGCTCTTATTCCATACAAACAGATAATCAGTATGGTGTCCAATTGACACTTCACCGTCTGTGCTTGCGATAGCTGTTGTTGTATATACAATACTACTCATTATTTTCTCCTTCAAATACCTTAACGGTATCTATGTTGTCGCCAGAGTCTTGACTCTGACCTCTTTCTTTTTGATCTCCAGAACTTTGAACACCACTTGGTGTTGCGCCACTGTCTGATCTAGATTTTGGTGGATTAGAAGAAGCATTATTGGAATTTCCAACTGGTGCTCCTGCGTTTTCTTGTTTGATTTTTGTTGGGAAAGGAAGAACATCATCGCCATCCTTCCGTTCTGGGAATCCAATTTTACCTCTAACCTCATTAGGACTGATAACTTCAGTTCGAAGGTAGCGGTCATAAATTCTTGATTCCATGTCTTCGTCAAGCAAGTCAATCTTCTTAAGCTTGAATTGAAGGAGGTCTGTGAACTCCGCAAGAAGTCTATTAATCTTCTTTTCGATGATTGCTTGGTCTGGACCAATAACTTGCATCTTGAATGTCTTATCCGCATCTCGTGATACAGCAAGGTTTGCATTATCGTAAACGCCGACTTTTGGTGCGGGGACTCTGTTCGCTACTAGGATTTCATCACGGTTTGATTTGCGGTACTTGTCAAAAGAAGCATCTTGAACTCCGGCTTCAAGTTTTTCAAATTTAATATCAGAATCAGAACCGATACTTGCTGGAAGAGGAATAACAAGAGTTCCGTGGTTTCGACCTTTAACCTCATTGCGGAAATAATTAACAAGTTCAGCTTTTGATTTATTACTTAATTTCGCACCTTTAAGAATAATTGCATAACGAGGAATTGCTTTATTTTCAAAGTAATCAATGTTGTACTCTTTTGCAAACTTATCCCCAACAATAGCTGCTGCTGCAGAAACTGCTGCGGGAATACCGTAGTATGTGTTATTTGGAGAATACATTTTGAAATGAATAACTTCATTGGGGCTTGGGTCTCCATTAATAGGATCCTCCATTTCCAAATCTTGAAAGTTTCTGAAGAAGATTGCTTGAACTTTATTAGCTCTTGAAAGCTGAACAAAACCATCTCTGTGTCGTCTTACACGAACCATCGTTGCAGGAATGTGACCAATGTAGCCAACTTTTCCTTCGTTATTCCGACCAATTTCAAGATAGCCATTTCCAACTGTAAGGCAATCTTGCCAAACACGAACCATTGTTTCAATCAATGTCTCTTCAACATTGAAGTCTTCAAAAAGAACTTCTAGTTCTTCTCGGAGATCTTGCAAACCCTTCCGAGTTTTTTCAAGCTTTGCGGGATCTGATTGAGACTTCTCAATACGCCTTCTTGATTTCAATGTCTCAGTAAATTCAAAACCAAGACCAACCGTATTCATCACTCTTGCGTTAATAGCTGCGTAATGAATGGCACTTTGATCGTAAAGGATAGCGAGGTTGTCCAAGTCATATGGTGGATTTACAATGTCCCAAAGGGAATATCCATTAACAACTTCTGGATCAAGATACTTAGACTTAGTACCATCTTCGCCTTCATGTCTCTTCTGAAGACGCTGAGCTTTTCTTTTCATTTTTGGAGAAAGGCTTGAAATTTTTACTTCCGAGAAAGGGTCAACGGACTCAACTTTGGACAAGGCTGAAATATAAGAAAGATCATCAATCTCTTCATTGAAGTCATCACTGTCCTCAGACAGTATCATTTTATTGTTCATTATTTTGCTCCAAAGTGCTGGTCGTACATATCTTCAAATGGGTCAGCAACTAAACCAGCAGCAAGTCTTTCTGCTTGGTCATCTCTTTCATCGGAAGAAACTTTTCTAGCACCGGGAACCCAACGGATAACTCCAGCATCAGAACCTGTCCAATACTTTGCGACTTCCGCAACACGAAGCTCAAGAGCTTCATCACCGACCATTCCTTCTGCGCAAAGAACACCATCCCCATCGGATAATGGGAAACCGTCTGGCATAATCCAGAGACAGATGCCATAAGCACGCTCTGGAACCCACATATTTTTACTTTTAATCATGTCAGAAGTCATTTGATTCAATTCTACATTACTTTCTTTAAATTATCTACACATTGATGACAGTTTTATTCAATTAATGAGCAATGTTGTCTTTGATAAGTTTGATTTCGCAAGAATCTGTACTGCAGTAGCTTTCTCCGATTGCATCTGCAGCCATTCCTGCATACACACCAGCAAAGTCAATTGGGAATAGTTTATCTAAACCATCCTGTTTATATTCTTTTTCTGTAATCTGGGTGTACGGCATTTGTGGGTAAGTAAAGTTGCCTTGAGGTAGGAACGAAACAGTTTTAAGCTGACCATCGTACATATGAAGAACAGTTCCAACTTGATCCTTTTCCTTTTCAGCATCAAATGAGATTGTTACCGATACAGAGTTATCAGACCAGTAACGCTGGGCTACTGATGCAATCGCCATCTTCTCAAATATTGTCACATCCTTTTCAGAACGCTTAGCATTTGATTTAATCGGGAAGAAAACAACACTTGTTGTATCTGGAGATTCAGAAGCTGGCTCAACACGGTAGTTAGCCATTTTGAACAGAGGAAGCATTGGGTCATCATTTGCAAAACGAATTGCACGATTGAAGTATTCTCCACCCGGAGTCCAATGAACTCCCGGAGATTCTCCTGCCAGAATAGAAACAGTTCCCGAAGGCTTAACTGTTGTCATCTTGATTGATTCACGGATACCGAACCACTCTGAGTAAACATTGTCGTAACGCTTAATTGTCTCGTAACCCTGATCCATCCATTCACGAAGTGTCGGAACCCCATGATTGTCAGCAAAGTTTGCGATGCCAGACATTGATGTTCCAATACGGCGGTTTCTCTGCATAATTGCATTTGTCTTTTCCCAATGAGTCGGAAGAAGAGTAACGGTCTTTGCGTAAAGGTAAGCGAATTTCAATGTGCGCTTATAGTCGTCAAGAGACTCATGGCGGTTGAGATATGTCTCAACAAGGGTGCAGCACTCGTATGATTCAAGAGATTGTTCTGCGCATGGGTTGTATCCAGCTACACGCCAGTCCTTGTTATTTGGTGGATCAATTAGACGACCATACTTACGAGACATATCCAACCAGATGACTCCGGGTTCTCCGTTGAGAGCAATGCTTTCAACAATGTGAGATAGATCTTCGCCAACATTTGTTTCTACAGAATTGTTGCTCATCCAAGCCCATCCCTGATTCTCTGGATCATAAGAGTTACGCTCTGGGAAGGCTTCTGCGTTCTTTAAATTCAAGAAGGTCTCATCGTTGTGTCTACCGATTAGAAGTTCAGCAGAACGGCGTACATTGCCCGATACAACACAAACTCCAATCATGTTGCCAATGTCTGCAATATCAACTCGTGTAAGTTTTTGACCTGCACGACCTAGGAACATCTTACGAATATATTTGTGCAACTTTTCGAGCGGTTCATGACCAGCAGCTGTACCACCAAATGTTTTAATAGGTGCTCCTGCTGGGCGAATCATTGAGTAGTCAAAAACAATCGGACTCTGTTCTGGTTTCAAATAAGAGTTGATCAGGTCAGCGGTTGATTGCATCCACCCTTCACGAGTGTCATCAATAACCTGAGTGATTACTGGGCGAATTGATTCATGGATGGTAAAATCTTTATCAGCACCCTTGTCGTCAAAGCCAACACCCACTCCGAGCATTGATGCTTCCATCAGAAACGCAAATGGTTCCGCCGGATTGTCCTTTGACATTTCCGCAGTAGATACGAAGGCACAATTTTGCAAAGCAGCAGAGTTTCTCTGAACATTTACAAGTTCTGTTCCCATAATCCAAAGACCACGACCGGGAGGTGTCCATTTAAGGTTGAACAGGCGGTCAAAAGCTTCTTTAGCACTTGACTGAGCTTTTACACCATTCCAAGGAAGACGATTCTTCCGGCAATGATCTTTTTGCAAGGAATACATGCCGTTAATCACACGCTCGCAAACATCAACCCAAGTTTCTTTGGTTCCATCTGGTTTCTTTCGGGAATATGTACGAAGAAATGTAATTTCTCCAACAGAGTTTCCTGCTGCATCCTGATATCCGAATGGCGCTTTCTTTGTGCGATATGTTGAAACAAAATCTTCGCTTAGTTTAAAGGAAAAAAAATCTTCCCTAGGATTATTATTGGTCATTGAGACTCCTGTAGTAGTAGGCTTTAATATTATCAATTGGGGAGCTACACCGCACCGATTAGTGCTTAGGACTAAATGTAATTTTTTTCGAATTCGGCGTAACGATTTAGAATCATATCAGCGACAGAAGCCCATGAGTGCTTTTCGTGAATTGTTTTTGCCGAACGGAATGCAAATTTTTTGAATTCTTCATATTCGTCTGTTACATTTGTCATTAGATTAACTAACTCTTCAAAATCAGGAGTTGCCCACATACCTGTATCAGTTCCATACTGATGAGAATGGTATTCTGCGTCTGAAAACTCAGCTGGCAATGGGATTCCGTAATGTGAGAAGTCTTTGCAACCTGTTAAGTCTGTAACGATTGTAGGCAATCCTGTTGCCATTGCTTCAAAAGGAATCATTCCAAAACCTTCACCGCTAGTAGGATAAATGAGGCAGTGACACTTATGATAAAGATTAACTAATTGATCTGTATCATAAGATTCTGGGATGCCAATAATCTGAGGATGAGAAGTAGCTGGTACTAATCTACTTTCAATATACACTTCTGCGTGACAGAAGTTATTATATTTAAGAATTAACTTATAGTCCATATTACCGTCAAATAACTCTAGGAAAGCATCAACAGCAAGTTGTGCATTCTTACGCTTAGAGTCTCCACCTATATGTAAGAAATTAAATGTTTGAGATAGTTCTCTTTCTACAGGATGGAATTCTTCAGATATTCCGTGAGGAATGACATATACATTTTCATTGACATTGGCTTTATCATATACATCTTTAACAAAACTAGAGGTAGCCCAGATCTCATTACAGAGACTCATATTGTATTTCCATCCAGAAGGAATCTTTGTAGATTCCCAAGGGGTATATCCTACTTTATAGTCATTATTTAACTGATAATAATGAGGTTGGCAAAAGTTGATATGAAAGGGTATCTCAGCTCTATTGTAAAATACACCTACTTTTTTAGCCTGTAGTGCTCTAATAGTACTGATAGCAGCATTGGCATATCCTTGACTAGCCCAAAGCTCGCCACTAATATCAACATTGCTCAAGCTGAACCAGCTGATCTTCTTCATATTCTCCTTGGGATAACTCTTCTGCTTACTTGAAGCTTTCAGAGCTGATTGATAAACAGTTTACACCCTTTTCAATCAACATTAGTGCGTGTTCTTCAGAAATTTCACAAGTTATTGGCAAATCAGTATAAACACATCTTGCAGCAGCAATATAGAAATCGTCAAATTTAGTTATCCCAATACAATCGGAATCAAGAATGACTGCGGGTCCGCATTCATCCGACTCAACAATTGCAATAATTTTCATATCCAAATTTTACCATCCACAGTGTTATCAGTATACTTAAGTAAACTTATATAACAATAAGTATACCTGTATAACTAGCATACTAAGTATACTGGCGCATCCCAGATGCGAAGCATATCAACTTTTTTGGGGTAATGTGCGGATTATCAAAAATTTTTTGATAACATGAATCAATGACTTATACTACCGTTTACGACATTCTCGACAATGGCGAAATTGAATTACTCAACTGTATGGCATCAGATGTTGATGTCGTTAATGCTGCAAAAGTTAGTTTTGCCACTTATGTTAAAGAGTTAGATGAGTCTTCAATTGGCTTAATTAAGTATCTTATGCGTAATAAGCACGCAACTCCTTTTGAACACTGTGTATTTAAGTTCAGAATTAAGGCTCCAATTTTTGTTACAAGAGAATGGATGCGTCATCGATGGTCATCATTCAATGAGATGAGTATGCGATACCATCAGCCTGCAAACATTGATTACTATACCCCAGCTTACGATAAGATTCGTAAGCAGATTGGAAAACCCGGAGCTTATACTTTTGAAGAAATTTCTGATCCAGAAGTTAAAGATGCTTTCTATTCTATTTTTCAACAAACGATTCTGCAGGCGGATGAGTCTTATTACAAGTTGATTGAGCTTGGCGTTGCTAAAGAAATTGCTCGTTGCGTACTACCGGTAACTCAATATACTGAGTTTATTTGGACAGTGAATGCAAGAAGTTTGATTAACTTTATTTCGCTTCGCAACGAAGGCAATGCCCAGTATGAAATCAATGAATATGCAAAAGTAATTGAAGACATCTTCCAGCAAAAGATGCCTATTTCACACGAAGCGTTTATTGAATCAGGCAGAATTGCTTTATGAGTAAATTTCTTTATGTTCTAGCTTATGTGATGTTTTCATCATTTATAATTAGAGTGGCTATTATTGCTGGCTGGTCACACGATCCCGGATATATCGGTCCAGCTTTGCTGGTCTTTGTAGCCGGTTTTATATTGGCAACTCAACTTAATGAATCCTGAAGACATCAATCAAGAGTACTTGAATACAAAAAAATTGCTTTTGATTAGTGATACATGGTATCCGTATCCGTATATAACTGATTTCTTAAAAAACCTAACTTCTGGCAAAGTCTTTGTTTATGCATCACCAGCCTCAACTGCTAAATTTATTAAAGTTTATCTTAAAGTCTTTGCAAAAAGAAAAGTTAATTTAATTAAAGATAAACATTTTAATCTTTTTTTTGATGACAAAATTAATGAATATATTGTTGTTGTGTTTTTTGGTAAAAAAAGAGTACCGGAAACCGCTATACTAGAGATTGTTGCAAAAAAATTGCTCACATCGTATCAAGATGTGATGCTCGTGTACCCCGATGGAGTTGATTACGATGAGGATAGTCCCTTATTCAAACGATGATGACCTAGAAGATCTCGAAACTCTTACAATTATTATTAAAGCTGTACCGTTTGAGGACAGTTTTATTCCAGCTTTTTATATTTCCTCACCTTCAGAAGACTATATGATGTCAATTGATGAACTTTCTGCCTTAATGGATGGGATTGAGATTGCAAACAAGTCAGTAGATGATATTATTGATTACATATTGAATTCAAAAAGGGGTGAAGAATGATTTTTGGTCAACTAATTAAAGATTTCCCATACCCAACAAAAATATGCCCATACTGCATGAAGGAAATGAAAGCCGTAAATGCTGTTCATTATGAACCTGATAAATATCAATACAAGGCTCTTTATCTAGACCCAAATCCAGAATGCCCTGTCTATGACGAAGGCGCTCGAAAAGCCTACGCAAGGATTTACTATTCGTCAGAAGATGCGTACATAGCCTTTCACAACATTAGTATTCCCGTTCAGAGATGGGAAAGGGAAGAATTATATAGCTATTACAAGTAATTAATGGTAAAATGGTAGACACTATGCCTAATCAAAACCTTAATGAAAGAGAGATTGATACCTTACTAAAATCACTAACAGAGTGGTTTGGTGAAAAATGGGTTGATATTTCTAGACCCAAAAAAGGTGGTGGTTTTGAACCTTGTGGTCGAGATGATGCAAAAACTGGTAAATATCCTAAATGTGTTCCAGCTTCCAAAGCAGCAAAAATGACACCAGAAGAAATTGCTTCGGCTGTCCGAAGGAAAAGAACTGCGGAGTCATCCCAGACAAGAGATGGCAAAAAACCAATCTATGTCTCAACAGATAAAGAAAAAGTCGAAAAAGCGAATGTCCCAACTGACCCGGAACTCTATGCTAGAGTTAAAGCAGAAGCAAAAGCTAAATTTGATGTATATCCTTCTGCATATGCAAACGCATGGCTTGTTCGAGAATACAAAAAAAGAGGAGGGGGCTACAGAGTGACGAAAGAAAATGTTGAAAAAGTTGCAGAAGATCTTATGGAAGAAGAAGCTGCACTTGCGGATGCCTTGGTGACAATTGCATCCAGATACGGCAAGTTTAACGAAGACGAAACTGGTATTTATGCTGCATATGACAGCCCAGAAGAAAACGAAGTCAAAGATATCGGTGTTAAATGCGCAAATTGTGTTCTATATGAGGGGGAGGGTATTTGTAAAATCATCGCCCAGCGTGTAGAGGAAGAAGGAAAATGCAGATTTGCTGTAATTCCGGATGGAGTCGTAATGCCAGAAATGGATGATGAATACGAAGAAGAGGATGACATGGAAGAGAATTCAATGTCCACCCTCATCTCTTTAATTAGAGATTTATTAAATAACAAGGAGAAATAATATGAAATACAATATTGAAAAAATGGTTCAGGATCACACCTCAATGAAGTCATGGCATGAAGAGATGGCTAAATCAGCTGCAACTCAAATGCAAGACCACATCAAGGCTGCGTCTTGGCACGAATCACAAACAGACATGATCAAAGGCATGATGAATGAGGTACCTCTCGACCCAGAGAAAAAGGTGTCTTCAATCCCCACAGCCGGATCAGCCTCAACACCAACTTCTGGTGCTGGCAAGACTGCCCCTGCGAAGGAAGTTGCATTGGACCCAGAGTCCGTTAAGAAGAGTGACCTCGTTGCTATTCTTAAGAGCCATGAAGCAGAGTTTGGTTCGTTTGATATGTCTGCTGAAGACATTGCCAATTTCTTGCTCGCAGAGTAAGAAAGATGGAAGTGGTCTACGCTGCTCTCGTCACAACATTGGGGGCTATTCTTGTAGCCCTTATACAGAAGTTCCGTAAGGAGAACAAACAAGATCACGGAGCAGTCACTGAAATGATTAAACTGCTTCACTCTGATGTAACAGTCATTGATCAAAAGCTTGATCATCATATTGATGACCATTTAAAAGAAAATATTTAACAAACTACGATATACTAAGTTTGGGGCACTCTTTGGCGGGTACTATTTCGAGAGATTAGACCTGATATCTTGGGGTGCCCCATCAGTATCTAAAGGCAGAAATGACAACAATTGTAGGAATTCAAGGCGATGATTATGCGGTTATCTGCACCGACTCCAGAGTTTCATCTTTTGATGAGTCGGGTATGGCTTATCAGATAACCACCCTAGGAACAGGTAGCAGCAAGGTTGCCCAGAATGGCAGATACCTTCTTGGAGCTGCCGGGGATGTTAGAGCTATCAATATTCTGCACCACGCCTTCATCCCCCCAGTCCCCACCTTTACAATTTCTGGTCCAAAGCTTGACCAGTTCATTACTCAAAAGTTTGTACCAGCTTTGCGTGAGTGTTTTGAGAGTACAGGCTACGCAATGCCAGATAATGATGCGAAAGACCACATTGCCGAGCATTCATCACAAATAGTCGTGGTTATTAACGGAACGATCTATATTATTGATGGAGACTATTCTTGGACTTCAGATAAAGCCGGTATCTACGCCATTGGCAGTGGCTCATCCTACGCCCTAGGCGCTCTGCACGCCCTTAGCAATGGCAAGGAACTCCCTCTAGCCAAAGCCAAGACTGCTATCAACAAAGCTCTCTCTGTAGCATCTAAATTTGATCCATACACAGGTGCTCCATTCCAGACTTTTGTTCAACAAAGATAATTTATAAAACCGATTTGACTTTCTATTCACGAGGTGTAAACTATCTACTCTACGAAAGGAATCACATGATTACTGAAAGAGAAATGAAATTGATCTTGGACAAAACACCGAGCGAAAGCTACCGTGAGGTTGCTGCAGCTCTTACTGGTGCGAAAAACCAAATGTCCATTTCAGAAACAGCAAAATTCTATAGCGTACCATCCGCTTTTGTTAAAGAGGTTTGGGAGAAGCATGGTTTGCTTTCAAAAAACTCTGCATCTACAGAAGGAAAGCGTTCGCGCAAAAGTGCAATTATTGAGTCATACATCAAAGAGAATATTGGTAAAACAATTACCCCTCAAGACCTAGTATCTGCAACAGGTATCTCTATGCCAACCTTCTATAACTACTACAATGCAAACAGAGGCTTCTTCAAGAAGATTAAGCGTGGTCAGTTTGAAATTGTTGATCCAAACAAAGAGCGTCAATCAAGCAAGTAATGGTACTCTCTAATCTACTCTCAGCAAAACTTTCAGAATCTTGGGAAGAAGCAGCTTCATTTACTGTTAAAGAGCTATTCGGATTCATTTCTGAAAATGAAGAACTATTTGCAGATATTACAAGAGATGTTACTTTGTGTAACAAGGTTCTTGGGAATGATTTTGTTGAGAATATGAGGACTATTGTTGATTATATGATCACAGTAAAAGTTTGGGATCATGACAAAACAAATGACTTTGAAGTAGCATCGGCTATTGTAAACTATTGGTGTATTCTTTCTGTTCTTTCATTTTTGTCATTAAAACAAATAGATAAAGATTTAGATTTGAACGAATACAGAGATTGGACTCTCCTTACTGTTACTAGAAAACAAAGAGACTATGGTTCGGACAATATTGCCAAATTTGGTCTTAATGGTTTAGTAATTAGGATTCATGATAAAGTAGCTCGCCTTGAGAATTTAATTAAAAAAGGTTCCGGTCCATCTAATGAATCTCTCCAAGATACATTACTAGACATCATTGGATATTCCATCATTGCAATCAAATGGATCAATGGTACATTCCTATTCCCGATGTCAAACAATGATGACTTTATGCCAAAAGCTTTGACAGACGGTAATTTTTTCTATTCAATTGATGAATCCCCAATAAACAGACACAACAAGGTTCCTATTACGACATCCAATGGACCAATTGTGACAAACTACGCAGTTTATGACTCTCGTGGGGAAAATATCTCAAGTGGTAGTTACAAGTACAGGGGTCCAAGCTATCCGGAACCCGACCACCCCAACCCAAAATTTAGATAATATGGCAATTTACGATTACAAGTGTGAGAATGATCATGTTTATACAGAGATTCGTTCAATAAAAGAAGAACAAAAGAAGACGCATTGTGAATACTGCAATGGGGAATTGAAACAAGTCTATTCGGCTCCTTTAATGCAATTAAAGGGCACTGGCTTTTATCGGAATAACCGATAATGTATAATATTTATGACACCCTTTGTGTCTGTTGCGCAAGTGCAGGCTACCTTGGGACCGTTATAGTACAACGAAAGCCCCGGAACTATCCCTACGCAAGTAAATAGCCGGGGTTTTTGAACTTCAAAAGGAGAAAATTATGAAATTAATATCAGAAATCGATATGCCAACAACTAAAACAAATATACTGGCATCGGACTTAACCAAGTATCAACAGGTTGAAGAAAATTTAAAAATCAGTAAAGAATCTTGGATTGCATCTTTTGGATTTGGTTATGTTTTATACCATCAAGAAGATATACGCCAAATTTTATTAGACCAAAGATGGCATAATGCCTTGGTATTCTACGCTGCGGTTAATAAAACTGGCGAACCTGAAAAAGATGAATACTACAAAAAAAGAAGAACCAATATCTTGATAAATTTAGAAGGAGATGACCACGCAAGACTAAGGAGTTTGGTCGCTCCATCTTTCACTCCCAAGAATGTTGCTTACTTAAAACCATTTATTAATTGGATTGCTAATAAAATGGTTGATGACCTCCTAATGAAGAAAAAATTTGATATTCAAAAAGATTTTTTTCACAACCTTCCGGTTTATGTCTTATGCCAGCTAACGGGGCTTCCGGCGAAAGATATTGATATTTTTAATGTATGGGTAGAGAAGGCTTTCAGAACTTTTGGTCTAAACAATCTTGAAGAAATTAAACAAATTAGAATAGAGCAGCAAATTATTGATGACTATGTTTTGAATTTGATTGAAGAAAGAAGACAAAACCCTCAAAATGATCTTATAACCAAATTGGTTCAAGCAGAGGAGTCCGGAGATATATTGACCAACGAAGAGGTCGTTATGCTTATTCAAGTTGTTATGTCAAGCGGAATTGACACGACCAGATGTCAGCTTGGTCTATGTTTATCTTATTTTGCCAACAATCCAGATAAATGGGAAGAAGCAATCGGTAGTGAAGAAGCTATGAACAGACTTCTAGAAGAAGCTATGGCTTTTGATGGAACTATCCGCAATGTGGGTCGGTTTGCTTCAGAGGATATTGTTTATAAGGACATACTCTTTCCAAAGGGTACATTTGTCGTTCCTGCTCTTAATATTTCCAACATAAATGAGACTGATAAGAAACCCCTCACCTTTGGACTAGGGATTCATCACTGTCTAGGCACAGCGTTAGCTCGTCTTGAGATTCAGGAAGTTTTCTCCATTCTCGCCAAGAGAATTCCCTCCTTCCGTGTTGATAGCATTGAGTATAAAGAAACAACAGATGCCATCTGGGGTCTTAAGTCTCTTGTAATTGAAGTTGGGTAAAGTGAGACTATCAATAATAGATAATGCAGAATACAAAATACTGTTATATCAATACGAAGAGCTAAAGAGGGAAAATAAACTCCTCAAAGAAGAACTTGCTTATTTTGATATTGGTAAGATATTGGTTGGTGCAAATCCTGTGATTAGTGAAGTAGAAAGGTAATTGTATGTACGAATATTCTGTAAAGAAAATACACAAAGTAGTTGATGGAGACACCATTGATGTAGATATTGATCTTGGTTTTAACATCTCCTATTACCAGCGAGTTAGGCTTGCCGGTATTGATACACCTGAGTCCAGAACGACCGACAAGAATGAAAAAATTCTTGGTCTTGAAGTAAAGAAGAGACTGGATGAGGTTCTTAAAGCTGCGACCAAGATTGTCATCAGAACAGAAAAGCCTGACTCTACTGAAAAGTACGGGAGAATCCTTGGATGGATATTCATTGATGATCAGAAAACATCTATCAATGAACAATTGATAAAAGATGGTTTTGCTTGGGAGTACATGGGTGAAACAAAAATTAAAGATTTCGAACTATTAAAGAAAAGAAGGAAATAATGAAAATTGAAGGTTCTGTAGTATTAGTTACAGGTGCAAATCGTGGATTAGGCGCAGAGTATGTTCGTCAATTACTAGATAGAGGTGCATCAAAGGTTTATGCCGGTGCCCGTAATATCGAATCAGTAACAAACACTGGGGCTGTACCGATCCCTCTTGATGTAACAAGTGCGAGTGATATCGCTGCTGCTGTGGAAGCGTGTGGTGATGTCACTATGTTAATCAATAATGCTGGTATCGTTCGGGGTAACTCTATTTTGTCTGACAATTCTCTAGAGCATGCAAGAGCTGAATTTGAAACCAATGTATGGGGTCCGTTTAATATGTCGAGAGGTTTTGCACCAGTATTGGCAAAAAACGGAGGAGGAGTTGTTGTTAATGTTCTTTCAGCAGCAGCATGGTTTAGTGTTAAGGAGATAGCGACATATGCCATGTCCAAGTCTGCAGCTTGGTCCTTAACCAACGGACTTCGCTTAGAGCTTGCACAATACAACACTCTTGTTGTTGCAGTGCATGCTGGCTTTATTGATACAGATATGGCAGCCAATGTTAAGGCGGATAAAGTTTCTACTTTCCAAGTGGTGGAGAGAACACTTGATGCAGTAGAAGCCGGTATGCCAGAAGTCCTTGCAGATGATGGATGTGTTTTTGTAAAAAATAATCTTCCAAACCATATTGAAACTTTTTACCCCTTAATTGCTGGAGCACATCTTAATAATGGATAGGGAAACAATTAAATGGTGGATTGATCGGTGCGCCATGTTCGAAGAAGAAAATTCAAAGCTAAAAGAAAAAGTTGAGGGAATGATGTCCACCATCATTAATCAAGAATGTGAGATATCTAGGCTTGAGCGGAATCAGCGTTACTAATGATAGATATTTTTGAAAACTTCATACCACTTAAGGATCAGAACCTAATTGAAGAGTTTGTCTCTAGCAACGCATTCCCTTACCGTTTTCAAAATATTCATAACGATCCATTAGAAACTGGCAGCTCATCCTCTTCCGGTAAACAACTAACCAATCATCTCTTTATGATGGGGGAAGAAAAACAGTCCCCGAATCTTCCTGTTGTATTGCCAATAATCAATTCTATTCAGGATAAGCATGGAGACATCCGGTTGTATCGAGCAAAGGTCAATGTCACGATGCCAAACCCATCTCGGTGCAGCCCTCAGACACCACACACTGATTTAAAACTAGAGGATGGCAGTTTGGTTCCACATCTTGTCTGTCTGTACTATGTGAACGACTCAGACGGTCCTACATACTTCTATGATGATGACCTCAATGTTGTAAAAGAAGTAGACCCCAAAAAGGGAACGGCGGTTGTATTTGATGGACAGATCCTTCATGCGGGAAGTAATCCGGTGTTGAGTCCTTTTAGATTTGCAATAAACATAAACTTCCTTCCAGATGAGGGACCGGCATGACCAAGGTGGCACCCGAAAGATACTATGTACCGATCGCAAGGTGGTTTGCAATATTATGTATGGGATATGCCGGGTATGTGGCTGTTTCCTCGTGGCTTAGCAACAGCTTGTGGTCACGGAATCGCCGGCATCGGCAGGTTGCACAAACAATATCGAATATCAACGGCACGAAGAGATATCGTGAATCACATTGGTATCATAGAGATGACGAATAAAGAAAAGGATTGGCATCTCTCTAGCAAAGCTCTAGAGACAGATAAGAATAAGATTGAGTTCTAAATTCAATCCCCCAAACTTTCTAAATTCGATTCTCAAAAATGAAACTTTATGAAAATTTACATAGGATGGTCAATCGGCATACTCAACCTTGTCGTAACTCTCTATCTTCATCGAAAACAAATGAACAATAAGTAGAGATCCCTCTCTCTGAGATCAATCCCCATTCAATCCCCATCTCCCCCGTTTTCTAAACCAAAACCCGGCACTTGCAGCCGACCCCGTTTTTTAGAAAATTTGAGTATATATCCGGAGCATGCTACTGCGTTATTTTTTTCTTTTTCGTTTTCCTCTGTTTGGGGAGTCAATAGGCGGGCGTGCATAGGTTCAGCTATGCTTTACGCCCGCAGGGTAGGGGCTTATTTATTTCGTTCTTTTAGTGCGTATTCTCGGCTATACCGTACTATATATACATGGAAGCAACGCCCCGAACCAATGACGGGCGAGAAAGGAATCCATGAACTACTACGATAACGACATTGAGACAGTACGAGAAGCCTTAGAGAAAGCGCACATTGCGCTAATCAACTTGAACACGAAATATGAGCGCAACGGCTTTCCTAAGCACATTATGGAATCATTGCAGTACCTTTTCACCCAACACATGAAAGACGGACAGTATTTCGTAGAGAAGACACACAACATTCTTACGGCTTCGGCTGTCGCTCACCTCGTTCGCTCAGGCTACAAGGTAACGGACTCCGAGGGCTACGAGGTAAAGCAATAACCCCCCAATTCCCCCCAAGAGAACGGGCGAGTGCTTCGGCACTCGCCCTTTTTCTTTGCCTAACGCCAATCCTACCAGACAGACGGTCTTGGTTAGTTGAGTATGCGCTCTCTCTGTACGCGAGACCGTAGCGTATACGAGAGCGATAGGAAATCGCTGGAGTGCGAGGGGGAGCTTTAGCCCTTTCACACCAGCTAGTAAGGGTACGACATTATTCTCAACTTTAGTGCGTATTCTGAGCGATACCGTATAGTAAAGGTATGGCAATACAGCCCGCTGACCGCAATGCGGAAGCCCCTGCAACATCCACAATGAGTCTCTATGAGACTCTCCTACACGAAACATCCAACTGTTTCACTCTGGAAGATTACGAAGAACTAATGATTCGTATTATTCAAGAATTCCGCTTCGATGAAGGTTCACTAGAACTTATCAAAGAAGTCTATGACGGCTACACTGACGAGATGTGTTGCCCCTAGACCCCCAGCGAATCGGGCGAGCACTTCGGTGCTCGCCCTTTTTGTTTGTCCGAATCGCTGGAGTGCGGGAAGGCTTAAGCCTTCTTAAACACCAGCGAGTGAGGGGCGTATATATTCTCAAATTGAGTGCGTATTTATAACGATACCGTACTATATAGATATGGGAATAAGCCCGCTGACTGCTATCGCAGAGGCAACCCAGTTCCCCAAGAACTGGGATATGTATTGGACACTACGAACTCACCCCAATGAGTTCTCTATTTATGAGGCTTGCAAGGCAATGTGCGAGGCTCAGTATGAAGGTTGGGCGAAGGACTACTACAAGTATCCTGCTCACCTACAAGACTTGCGCTGGTTGGAAATACTGACCAACAATACTGAGTGTTGTGAGCCTGCCCCTTGCAAGTGCCCTAGGTGCTAGTAATGGGGCACTCACCTACCTACTACCGTATCCGTTCGCTTGTAAGGTTCGTCTTTTGGGCGAGCCTCGCATATGCGATAATGGTATCCGTTATCCTTATCGGTGAGAGTGGGGGGGCTGATATCCCCGACTGCCAAGAGTTTCACTACCCTTGCGAGACCACGACCACTATCTACGACCCCTATGGGTACGAGACATACCGACCCGATTAGACCCCCAAGAAAGAGAGCCGTACAGCCAGTACGGTTCTTTTTTTTGTCCCTACTCCAATCCATTCGGTACGGACAGTCCATAGAGTTGAGTATGCGTTCTCTCTACATCGATCATATTCCCGTACCGATGTTCGTTTGGTGTGCAAGGAGGCTTAAGCTTCCTTTAGCACCAACCAAAATGGCTATGGCATTATTCTCAAATTGAGTGCGTATTCTAGGTGATACCGTATTATAGATGTATGGAAGTACTGAACAAATGAAGTACGGAAAGGCAACATTGACCCCACAACCACAAGCACCACCTTGCGATAAGGTTCAGATACTGGTTCTGAACTTTCTCGCTAATCTACTTACACAGTTCACGAACAAGGTAGCGATAGCGTTTCGTGAACTAGCAATAGAGAGCGACCACACGAACGCTGACACTACACTCTACGCCATTGAGCAATGTCAGATAGCAAGTAGAGAGTATCTAGACAAGGTAGATGAGTTCTCTACTAGGGTAGCCCGTGACGGTAAGACCCCACGGAAAGACACCTACTATGAAGTAATGTTCTCGGTAATGGAAGGGCTAGTACCTGCTATGAAGAATGTCGAAACTGTATTTGGCGATAAGGTCAAGGTCAAGGCAGAAGGTTCACCCTATCCTTCATACAGTTCGATGTTACAAGACATCATTCAGAGCCACTAATCGCACACACACTCAGAGAGAGAGGGGGTCGCAAGACCCCCTCTTTTTTTGTGCCTAACACCACCCCGACCATCAGGGGCTATCCGGATAATTTGAGTACATACTCTCATCACACGAACATCTCACACGAACATCTCATGCGAGCTGGTGTACGAGGGGCTTTAGCTTCCTTAAACACCAGCAATACAGGGTATGGCATTATTCTTATTTTTAGTGCGTATTTATAGCGATACCGTATTATATAAGTGTAAGGCAAGCGACTAGAGTATAGAGAGAGCCTATGACAACGAGTGTGATGACTTGTTCATTGAACACGCTTGCCTTACACCCCCCACAAGCCCTGAACAACTGACGGGCTAGAAAGGTAATAATGGAAACTGACGACACATTCGGTAGCACTAACGAACAACAAGCAGACATAATCCGTCTCATTGTGCAATTTTGGAAAGTCCTACCAAAATTTCTCGCTATGATGATAGAGGAACACCCAAAAGACGAACTATTTATGCTTGCTGACGGGTTTCGTTCACAAGTCAATGAAATGGGAAATTTGTTCTCTGACAATGATGACAGACCTGTATCAGTATCTAACTTTTATAGAATGTTGTTCATAATGAGAGACAAGACACAGCCACTGGTAATTGAGTTAGAGCAGATAGCAGATGAGATGGGCGTAGACCTTGTTGTTCCTATAAAAAAGGGTAATGAGTTTGACGCTATCAAACTTTCCGAGTGGATACCTCAACGCCTCATCAACCACTAGACCCCCCAAAGGAAGCGAGCACTTCGGTGCTCGCTTTTTTTGTGCCTAACGCCAAGCCAACCCAGACGGACAGTCAATAAAGTTGAGTATGCACTCTCTCGATACAACATCATACAACGAGGAATTTGGTCTGGTGTGCGAGGAGGCTTTAGGCTCCTTTAACGCCAGCGAAACAGGGTCTCATTTATTCTCATAGTTAGTGCGTATTCTCAACGATACCGTATAGTAAAGGGGTAGCCAATAGAAAGGAATAACAATGGCAACTGATGAGAA
>Ga0208487_1000011_pt1 | contig 49984 bp, 42 predicted proteins | sample LakMenEpi21Sep12_FD_150723 | JGI IMG/M metagenome (GOLD analysis project Ga0208487, IMG submission 150723) | Freshwater microbial communities from Lake Mendota, WI - 21SEP2012 deep hole epilimnion (SPAdes) | ecosystem: Environmental > Aquatic > Freshwater > Lake > Epilimnion/Euphotic zone ...
CTACAGTTACTGATGTTACTGGATTGGTTACATAAAACGAAGTATTAGATATGGAAACTGTATTAGCAATTGATACAGTTCCACCTACAGTTACAGAAGTAACCGGATTGGTTACATAAAACGAAGTATTAGATATGGAAACTGTATTTCCTATTGATACAGTATTCAGTAGTGAAGAAATACCAACAGGAAGATATGTGAGATTTAAATTATTAGTCCCAATACCAACAGGAAGATATGTGAGATTTAAATTATTAGTCCCAATACCAACAGGCATATAAGGAACAGTTAGAATATCAGTTGTTCCAACTTCGGTGATATGAGTATGGACTGGATTTGCTGGGGAACTTGCAACATTCACAGTTGCTCCAATACTCACATCACCATTAATTGTAATATTTGAACTTCCAAGAGATACTGGAAATGGGTTATCAAAAGAAACTGGTGTAGTAGATATGCCTGTAAGAACTACTGCGGTTGCTGGTTGTGGAAGGGGATTAAAAGACATTAGATTATATACCAGTTATATCCATTGTAAAAATAAGTAAAACTTTCGTGATTGATTTTCATCAGAACTGAAGTGTCATTTTCAACACTCGCCCCAATACCAGCACGAACTGTGATATTATATGTAGATATTTTATTACCCTCATCTTTTATAATAATTTGTTTTCCTGGATCTGCGTTAGTTGGTAAATCAATTGTGACTGGAACATCAGCACTGACTCCAATATAATCAACATCTCTTGTTGCAGCATAATAGGTAGTAACTCCAGTTATGAATACAATGCTGGTAATACCAACCCCACCACCATCATCACCAACCCATTTGTTTATCGATGCATCGTATTTGAGAAAATAATTGTCTCTTTTTACACTATCTCTGTCAACATCATCAAGGAACTCAAGATGAGTTTCGCCACTTCCACCTAATGTGGAAAGTTGTTGTTGAATTCTTGTTATGAATAAGTTGTAATGCTTTTGAAGATCGTCAAGTGTTGCAAACTTTTGATCCAAAGGTGTAAGTGGATCATTTTGAACTTTAGTATTTGAAGGTTCTGAAAGAATCCCTAAAGATTTTTCAATTAATGTCGATCCTTCTTTTTTTTCCTCTACTATATTGTCTACTATTTCCTGAACTTCTTCAATGACTTCTTCTACAATTTCTTGAACTTCCTCTATTGATTGTTCTTTTACATTAGTGGAATACAACCAATTTTCAAAAGATTCAAGAGTCTTTTCTTCTTTCTTTTTTTTAATTTTATTTTTCTTTTTTAAAGTAGTTACTTCTTCAAAGATAATATTTAAATTTAATTCACCAACAATTGAGTTAAATTCTTCCTTTTTCTTTTTCTTCTCGTTACTTATAGAAGAAAAAAAGTCTGATAAATCTATTTTAACTCCAAAATCATCCACCTATCACTCTTCCTCATCTGCATATGTATATTCATCTGCAACATCAAACATAGAATTTGCTACTGCTGGTCTAAAAGAATCAATTTTTTCTGCAGACTTTGCAAAAAGAAGCTCTTTAATCTTATCACTTACTTGAGACGGTGATTCGTCAGCAACAATCATATCCAGAAGATCATCCATTTTTTAATACCTTTAGTTAATCGTTTTTATTTATATCTCTCCACCCTTGGGCATTTCTGCAACTTTTGCATTTACTTCTGTTGCAGCACCATCAGCATCAAGATTTGGCTCCATCACTGGCTTACCTAAATCCATCTGTGATGTTTCTGGTCCTAAAGGCATTCCTGTTGTTGGATCTACCGGAACATTTGGATCCGGAATCACCCCATCTTTAATTTCTTTCTTAATAATTTTATCTTGCTCAACAATTTCTTCATCAGTTTGACGAAGAATTTTTCTTCTCACATAATCTTGAGAAAAATATTTTCCGACATATGGTTCTGCAACTTGAACCATACTCAATCTCTCATTTAAAAGTTCAGCATCTTTAAGTTCTGCAAAATGATTATCATAAAGAAAATCATACTGAATATGTTCATCCATCATCTCCCAATCTTCTGGAGTAATGATATTCTTTAAAATCAATTGTGTCTTTAACATATCATTGAACATATAAGAAAATCTTTTTCTTAAACGTGCAACGAATTTACTGAATTTAACTTCATCACGAAGAATTTCAGATGAACGACCAAGATTAAATCCACCTTCTCCATCCATTCTTGATGGGGGAACATTCAATGAACGATAGAGTTTTTTCTTAAAATATTCAATATCTGTAATTTCTCCAAGATTTTGTCCTCCAGGAAGAGTGGAAATTTCAGTGCCTCTACCACCTTCTCTTCTTGGAAGCCAAAAATCTTCAAGCATTGCCATAAATTTTTTATCGTCACGAATTTCTCCAGTGTTTGCGTCATAGACCATCTTATTTCTATAACGCATCATTACATCACGGAGATATTGCTCTGCTTTTACTTTTGGTAGATTTCCAACATCAATATAAAAAATTCTTCTTTCTGGAGCACGAGACAATCTATAAATGACGAGACTATCTTCAATCATACGAAGTTGATTGAGGGATTTAATTGCTTTGTGTAGATATGAAAGAGTTGAACCTTTGTTTCTATCTACAAGACCTGAAGTACAGTATGTAATAGAGTCTTTTGAAAACTTAATGCCTCCAGTTCCACCCAAAGAAGATGGGTTGGTTGTTGGATAAGTCATTTTTGGATTATAAACGTAATATTCCTCAATTTCTGGAAATTCATAAGACATTGGATCATCAATATTTACATTCGCTAATCTATAAATTTTTTTATCCTTTTCCGTTTGTCTTTGTTGACGCACATAACGCATTTTCATTGCATCTATGTAACGAAGTTCTTTAATTCCTTCGTGTGGGTTTTTTAAATCAATTACTTTATGATAGTAGAGTCTTCCATCAACATACCAATTTCTGTAGATTTCGTGAGATTTTCTATCAAAATCCAATAGTTCTAAAATATATCTAAATTCATCTCTAATTTTTTTCTTTATCGCATCACTTGCATTCAAATTTGATAGTTCAATTGATACTGGACTATCATTAGTGTCACTTACAATTGCTTCGTTAACAATATCCTCAATGGCGCTATCACACTCTGGATGAAGCGACATTTCACGATATCTTTTAATTAAATCAAATTCGGTTCTATAAACGCCTTCAATATCTACGTATGATCCAAAAAATCCACTAGATAGATAAAAATCACTCCCATCTTCACTATTAGGTGCAACGGGAGAAACTACACTCGGAGATAATGGTTCACTATCTTCAATAGAAAATCCAAATAACTTTGCCATAATTTATTTTATTTTGATCCTTGATATATTTATTCTATCAATTTTCACCTGTATATGGTGACCAGTATTGTACTTGGAAATCTACGGTAAATTCTTCAATTGTGTCCGCACTATCATATGAAAGATCAATTGCGGAGATAGTTGTTGGGAAAATACTATAGAACTTATACTGCGCAGCAACGTCAAGACCACTTCCTACAACATTATTTCCACCAACGACACTTGGATTTCTTTTGAGTTGTCTGACTAATGCATCAACCATATAACTATTTGGATTGGTTGCACCACTTCCATCAGCATATTGACCAACAAATTGCATCCAAGCTTCCATTGCTTTTCTGATTTTAAAGTCTTCATCATTAATAACTGTAATTGTCCAAGGATCAAATGTACGATCCCCTGCTACTTTAAAAGTTCTTCCTCTAAAAGGAACATCAATAGATGCAATATTTGACGCAGGTAAATTTGCTGCTTTACATAAAACCGAAAATTCATTAGCATCAAACTCTGCCCCGCCTGGGAAGTTAGTTAAAACAACTTCAAATAGATTGGAGCGAGCACCACCACCTTTGAGTGCTGCTTTAAAATCTTGAATACTGTGTGCCATTTTTAGATCCTCCTTGTTGTGTTTTAATTAAATCAAACTGTACCGGCTACTTCTTCAAAAGATATGCCAGTGCGGGTAGCAACAAAAGTAAGTGTTACATAATTAATAGACTTAGCAGGCTTCAGATAAATGTCTGCTCTAAATTCATTATTATCAATCACATCAGGAGTATTGTTTGATGTATCACAAACAACTAAGAATCCATAAAGTCCTCTCTTTGCCTGAACATCACGGAGGTAAGGTTCAACAATGTTCTTAAAGTTTGCTCTTGTAAGTTCATCGTTCAATTCAAAGAGTTGTGCCTGAGCAGCTCTTTGAAGTGCCTGTTCAATTGTAAGGAACAAACGACGAACATTGATTCTATCAAACGCAGATGCATAGGTGAGAGCAGTTTTATCTCCAAAAAGAAGAGTTCCAACACCAGGTTGAGTTACAATTGAATTAATTCTCAGTGGATATAGTTGGTCTCTTTGTGCTTTGTTTGGATTATATGCAAGTTTAATTGCATTATTAAGAATTCCACGTTGTTGACCTGCTGGAGAGAACCAAGGATATGAAATAATATTCGTTCTTGTCATTAAACCAGCAATATCAGCATTGCAAGGAATGTAAACAAACTTATTATTAAATCTATCATAAGTATACTTATATCCACTATCAAATACTGCATATGAAGAAGATGAAAGTGGACTGAAATACTTGATTAAGTTATTAGTTTGTGTAGTAGTATTTGTAATTCCAATTAAATTTGCTCTATGAGGACCAATGCAAGCAATACAATCTTGTCTATTTCCTGCCGTAGAGATAAGATAATTTGCCTTTGCTTGAGAATCTGATTCCGAATCTAATCCTGGACCCATAATTAAATAATCAACTTGAATTTCATCTTTATTTGAGAATAATTCGTATGATGTAATCAAGTCCCCTAAAGTTGCTTTCATTCCACCAGAGGCAGAATAATCAACACCACCACCTAATGCATAAGTCTTATTACCAATTGCACTATAAGTTATTCCTTGAGCATTTTGTCCCCAAAGTCCATCTGCAGTTGTAACCGCAGTAAATGCCGCGGAAAATCCAGTTGCTCTTGGTGCAGTGTTCCAATAAGAATCTGCAGAACTTGATGGATTATTACCTGCGTAAATTTGCGCAGAAAAATCAGCAAGATACTGTTTGTACCAAATTTTTTGTGGAGAATTAACTGCAGAAATTGAATCAAATGCTTTTGAAAGACCTATATGTTTTTCAATAAGCGTTCCTTGATTTCCTGTAATAGTTCCAAGATCATCAACGACAACTATATGCAATCCGTCATTTTTGCCGTTTCTATCAAGAACATATCTATTAGAAACTGGTTTTGGTGCTATGGATTTCCAATAAATTGTTGTATTGGTTAAACCAAGAGTTTGGTTATCATACCAATCAGAAATAGAAGCAACGGTTGCAGATCCAGATTGAGCTCCCGAATTGTTAATAAAGTTAATTGTACTTGATGCAGCAAATGCAGCAGTAGTAGAACCTTCTGCATAAGTAATTGGAGTTTCAGTTCCTGTACTGGAAACTCTTGAAAAAATCTTTACATCAACTGTACTGTTTCCGTTTGTTGAATCTGTTGTTACTCCAGTGATAATACCTTTCAGGTATCCAGTAAACAGGGAAGTACTTCCAGATCCTGCAATTACTTGATTGGAAAGAGAAACCGTAACTCCATATCCAACTGTTACTCCAAGAGCAACGAGACTGGTTGTGGTAATCCCCAATGTTTGATCTGCTAAATCATCAATAAAACAAACTTTTAATCCATTTGCCCAACTTCCTGGGTTCTTTGCTGAGTATGTATAATTTGTACCTTCTGAGTGATTATTTAAATAATCATCGTAATTGTCAATTTTTAAACTTGTTGTTGAAGCAACTGAAACTCCAGCATTGGCATTGTTTAAGGTTGATCCACCAGTTCTTACAACCTTTAAAACACCACCATATGAAAGATATGATGAAGCACTCATCCAATATTCATATTGCGAATCAGTTGAAATTGGTTTACCAAATACATTAATTAAATCTTGTTCTGTTGTTATGTCAATTGGATGATCAACAGGTCCAATTGGAAAAGGTCCTGCAATTGCACCAATGTTATCTAAAACATTATCAGCTCTTCCTACCGTTAAATCAACCTCTCTGACTAATACTCCAGGAGATAATTGAGGAGTCGCCATGTTTTTCTCCGTTAAATCTCAGTTTATCTAAAAAATATTTATTAAAAATATACTTTACACTGGGGAAATGTGACGTGAATTAATTACCAGTCAGGATACTCCCATTTACATATAAATTTATTATTTTTTTTAGAATTTATGATTCTTTTTATTGTACATTCTTTACATTCATAAGAATATGATGATGATACGTTGCCCTTATCTTTACGTGTTTGATAAAATCCATCTATTAAATTTTTTATTTCATTGCATACTCTACATTTTCTATCTACTAATAATAAATGTCCTAATTTTATTTGTTTATCTAATTCCATTTTACATATATTCCCACATATAAGAACGATCCCCATATTCATCTAAAAACCATCTATCTCCATCTTGATCAACAAAACTGTTTTCACCAATACCATCAGAAACGAATCCAAATGGTGCCATATCTTGTTCAATTTGATTTTTTTGTTCTTCATATAATCTTTTTCTAACATCTTGGTCAGTAAGCTCTTTAAAATAGTCTTGTGCAACCAACCATGCATAAATTACTAAGCACATTGCAAGATCATCATTACAACCTTCTTCAGCTTCAAATGAATTATGCTTTTGAATAAATGTCGTAAGTTCGGATATTATCTCATAGTCGTTTAAATATAGCTTATCTTCCTCAATCATTGTCTTAAGGTTGAAGCACCCAACTTTTTTAACCGTCTTGGACATTTTTACTCCAAGTTGAGTTTTCTTTCCAGAAAATCCTTGCCCTACAATTTGTCCTGCTCTTCCTCTCATAGAACACATGAGAAGATTTTTATATTCTAAATCGTATTGAAGGATACTAGCTACTTGATCTCCAACATCATTAACTTCGCATAAAATATATGCCTCATTATAATTTTTTCCAATCTCCTCAATAATACTCGGAAAAAGCATAGGTTTGATTTCATTATTTCTATATTTTCCTACAACTTTATGTGGAAACTGTGTTATATCAATCACAGTAAAAGCTGAATAGTCATTTCCAACACCCCTAGCAACATCTACAGTGATGAGATAATCATGTTCTTCTATTGGATCTTCATAAACATCTAGACCAGCACTGCGAGTCTTAGGAGCATCGTATACAAGGTTTCTTAGTTTGGATGGTGCAATTAAAGTGTCAACAGATCCTAAAAATTCACATTCAAACTCAACTTTAAATTGTTGTTCAGAAGTGTTTGCAATAGTTTGTGCTTTCCATGCCTCATCTCTTCCTGGAACTTCACTCCAATGAACATCTGTAAATAAATATTCATTTTTACCTTTTTCTGCATCATGCCACATTCGGTAAAAATGGTTCATACCGTGTGGGGTAGAAACAATAATTACTTTTGTACTTTTACCTGAAGTAATTGTAGGATAAACCGACGCAAAAAATGAATCTGCGATGTGATTTGGAACAAACGCAAATTCGTCCAAAAAGAGGATATTGAAAGACATACCACGAACCGCAGAAGCAGAAGTAGAAGCAGCCAAGATTTTACTTCCATTCTCCAATTCCAATGATCCCTTATTCCAAGAAATGATTCCCTGTTGCATCCATTTTGGTAGGTTTTCATATGCAGTTTGCAAACGATCTAAAAGTTCTCTTGCGGTGGCGGCTTTGTTAGCAAGAATACCGATATTTACATTATCATTGAATACTGCATAATGTAGAAGAAATGACACCACGGTTGTAGACTTTCCAGTCTGTCTTGGCATCTTGCATATATTAAATCTATGATTATGGAAATTGTTAACTAATTTCTCTTGAAAGGGATACATTTGAAATGGTTGCAATCCCTTATCGAGAGTTACAATTTTTACATAATTTTTTGCAAAATATACTGGATCATCTTTACACTTTAAAAATTCAATAATTTGTTCTTGTGTAAATTCAATAGGAGTATTTGCTTTCTTTAAAAGAGGATTACCTAAATATACATCACTCATAATAAATCCTACCTATCAGTTACAATTCCAACGACGAAGTGCTTTATTAATTCTTGAATCTGGATCTCTTGCAGTTTTAGTGGAAGTTAACTTGGACTTCATTCCAGACATACGTTTACAAAATGATTTACGACGATTTGCTCTTTTTCCTGTTGGGTTCTTTTCGGTTACTGCAGTTTGGAGTTTTGATCCGGGATTTTCACGACGATATGCCTTAACCGCAGCAGGACTTAAACCATCCGTTTTATCTTGACGATTGACTCTTTGCCAATCTTCATTAATCTCAACTTCTTCTCCCATAGGTTTTACATAGTTTTTATTAAAACCAAGTTTTCCGGAACTTCCTCCTTGAAATCCTGCTTGAATCAAAGGTTGTCCAGGAGTAAATTCTGAAATTGTGTGAAATACTACCTTTGCCCCAGGATATACTTTTTGAATTTCGTCATTCACTTCTTGACGAGATGGAGTTTTTATTTGTGGAAAAAACATTCTAATACCGTAATATTTTCCTCTCCAAAGTAAAGTAATTGCAATAATATTTCCTGACTGTGATTGGAGACGTGTTACTTCATCAATTTGGCATTTAAATCCTTTGATTGGTTCCGGTTTAATTAAATCTACAACTTCAGCAAAAGTATTTCCATTAGCATCTTCGATAGTAATACTTTCCTCTGCTTTAACACAGTTTGGATATTTTTTACCAAACATCGTCTTCATTCCTTTTTTCTTATATCCTGGCCAACACTTTTCATCAAGAATTTCATTTTTAATTTTACTAACCAGTTTTTCTTCTTTTTTAATCGTTGGTAGTTCTGCAGTTGCTCCTAATTTTGAAGATGCAACAGATCTCTCTCCACCAGTTGATCCTTTAACTGCAATATTTCTAATTTTTTCTCTTTTTTGGGCAGTTTTGTGTGCAGAGGGATTGATTGTATGACTTACAGATTCCTCCATTTCTCCACTTGCGACATAATCTGCTGCAGTATCAATATAATCTGCTGCTTTGGTAATTTTGGATTGAACCCATGCTTCTAAACTGCCCTCACCATTTTCAACTTTTGCCTTAAGTCTTTGTGCAGCATTCATCAATGTTTCAAGTTCAGAACGAACCATTGAATATTCGTGATCTTTTATAGAAACTTTATCCCATGCTTTTCCACCATAAGAACAATCAGATCTTGTTTCTCTTTTATCGCATAAAGGACAATATCTTTCTTCTTCGTTCATAGTTGATTCTGATTTCGTTCCCCAATTTGCAGCACCAACCTTACGGCATTTAACCAGTGCTCCAGAAGCATATGCACTTGGCCAAACATCATATCTAGACTTTACTTTATGGTAGCAAGCATCTTTTTTGCCACTACCTTTACCTTTTTTGTCCGTTTCTTCGTTCATTTTCTTTTTAGGTTTATCTGTAGAAACATATGTTGGTTTTGCAGCATCTGTTTTTTGTTGTTGTTCTGGATCTGCTGCCTTTTTTCTTCTTGCTGCCGAACGCCGTTCCGCAGGACTCATACTTGCTCTTTTTGTAGAAGAAACACATTTGGGAGTTCCTTCTCTTGGTTCATCACTTGCACAAGTTCCACCAGTCACAACATTGACCCATCCAGATTTTCCATCTTTTGATTTAGATTTTCCAAACCAATCTCTAAGACCTTCTTCAGTAACATCTTTAAATTTTTTATGATGTTTTTTAGCATCTGCTTCCATCTTTTTCAAACGAGTGTAATAATCAGGAATTTCATCCAGATGTTGAAGAGCAATGTTTTTTGCTAAATCGTGATCTTGAGTATGCTCGTGCTCAATTGGTTCACCCATTTCAAGTTGCTTTTGTATAAAAGCAACCTCAAGACGATGCTTTTTTGCAATTTGTTCAACTGTTTTATGTGTCTTGATTTGGTTGGGCATTATTCATTAGGGTTAATTTAATTTTTTTCACTTTTTGCTCTTTTTCTTCCCGCACAATAAGCACGTTGAGAAAATCCTTTTGGATTTGAGCAATTAATACTCTTTTTATATTTATTACTCCACTCTTCTTGAAACTGTCTAAATGTTTTCATCATTTCCTTGAGATTGTTGTTTTAAAAATTTTGCCAAATCTGCAGTTGATCCAACAAAAAGTGCATTATTGACGGTGGTTGGACCTTTACTTATTTTTTCTTCTTCAATATCTTTTAATTTTTTCTGAAGGTCCATCAATTTGTCTGTTGCATCTGCTACACTTTTTATTAATTGTCCAGCAACTTCATATGCCCTTGGCATTTCACTTTCTTGTGCAAGTTCTAAAATTCCATTGATTGCTTCTTGACCTTTTTCAATCAATGAATATAAATTTCCTCTAGTATATTCATAATCTTTTTTTATATCATTAATTGGGGATGAAACTTTATCTATTTCAGATTCTAATGAACTTTCTACAGAGCTTGCAGAAATTATTTTACCCGAAACATTAAACGTGTCATTTAGTTTATCAAATTTTTTTGCCATCTTTTTATACGGTTTGACCGTCAAATCCAAAATCATCTCCGGATTCAACTAAAGTATTATCAGTAGTAGTAATAGATTTTATTTCGGCTCCAGATAAATGCGATGTAATTGTTGTGTTATCTCTTCCCCTATCCACAGTAAGAACATTTCCAGTTTTTAATTTGACATAAATTTCCTCACCTTCAATATCCAAATATGTGTCTGCAGATATAGTAGAAGCATCATTTACTTCAAATAAAATATCTTCAGTTGTAACATCTTTTGCGAGATTTGTTAAGACTATTCCCGTATAATTTTTAATTGCACGTACATCGGATGAATATATAACTTCTCTGATTGGCGTAGTTGTTGAATCTCCAGATATATAACTGATCGTAGATTTTTTGATAATATCTTTTGTTGCTGTTTGAGTTGGACCAAAAAGATACGTTTTTGCGGTAAACCTTAAAGTATAAATCAATACTCTTCTAGTTGTAAAATTTCCTTCATAATCATCTTGAAAGGTTACATTTTCTAAAATTATAGGAATATCTCTTTTTTCATTAATTCCATCAACAAGTTCAATGGTTAAAGTATAAGACGGTTGAAAATATGGTAAAATTTGTTCAACTATCTGTAAAGCATCATCGTTTAATTTTGCCATAATTGCCAATTCAAATTGTAAATTGTATGGAACTGGCATATAAGTTTTCTTAACTACAGATCCATCTGTTGATGACTTTACAGTAAATGATTGAGTTGTAGTTACCTTTCTTGAAGCATCATAAGTCAATCCAGTAAATTCAAAAGACATTCTTGGTAATGTAATTTGAACTGGTTTGTTTAAATCTGGAGATTGCTCAAGTCTTGCTAAAAATTTCTGAGTTGGACCATAAGCTAATGGAACTTTTATAACATCAATGACTTCATTTGAATTGTTGGTATGTTTGATTGATATGTTATTAAACAGAGATCCGAAAGATATGACTGTTTTTCTTAAAATTTCGTTATAAAAATACTCAAACATTTTAGTAGTTCCGTACAGTACTATTTACTCAAATATAAATTATATTTATGGCATTCCAAAAGGATTTGATTCTGTAAAATCTACTATTCCGTCTGCCTCAAGTTCTATATCTAAATTATCAGCATATGCATTTTCAATAAAATAATCACCTATTGATGATAAAACATATGATGCGGAAGAAGCAGACCCTACAATATTTTCTCCTCTTATGAAGGATCCAGTTTCGTTTGAAATTTCTAAAGTACTTGTAACAGAATTCCAAGATCTTACTCTTGCAGTGACTCCACTAATACTTCCTGTAATTATTTCATTATATTGATAAGTTCCAATTCCAACAAACGATGGTGATGATATTGTTATTGATGGTGCTTGAGTATATCCTAGTCCGGCATTAGTTATTCTAATTGCAGTAATTGATCCTGCAGCACTTACAATTGCAGTTGCTGCAGCAGAAACTGAAGCAATTCCAACAAATGTTATAGTTGGAGCATATGTATATCCAGATCCAGCATTAGTAACTACAATAGGTCCTATAATTCCAGTTCCTATAGTTGCTGTTGCATTCGCACCAGATCCACCTCCACCAATAAACTTTACTCCTGGAGTTATAGTATATCCATATCCAGGATTAGTTAAAAGGACACTTTGAACCGATTTATTTTGCGGATTTACGTTATCATTGCATACTACTATACCACTAATCATAGATGCAATGGCCTTTGCCGTTAATCCTCCATATGGCGCAGAAGATATTGCTACATTTGGAGTACTTGAATACCCACCACCTCTATTTGTTACTGTAATATATCTAACTCCACCATTTAACAGTGTGGTTGTTGCAGATGCTGTTGATCCAAAACCAACCATCGTAAGAATTTGAGTAACTGCAATACCACCACCAATACCACTATCAGTAACTCCTCCACCAACATTTGTATCATCTATTTCTTCAATACCGGTATCAATAACTTCATCTTCATATCTAAAGAGTTCGCATTTTAATGTATATACATAAGTTTTTTGTAATTGATAAAATGGTTGTTCGTGTTCTACGAATTTTACTTCAAATAATCTATCCCCTAAAGGAAAATATATTAAATCTCCTTCTTTAGGTCTCGTTGATAATTTAATATTTGGTTTTCCTTTGATTAATGGTGAAATATAAGTCTCAAATCTTTCTTTGGATATTGTAATAGACAATTCATTTAATGCCTGAATACCAAATTTTGAAAGTATAGTTGTGTTGTCTCCATATCCCTCATAATTTTCAATATAAGCTTCTAATGGATATGCATCGTCAAATGCAGATTCTATAACTTCTCTTAGAACTTTTTTTTCTGTTAAATATTTTCTTGGCAAATAATAAATTTCAACTCCATACATACGAAGTTGTTCATTGATTAAATCCTGTATTAATCCCTGTTCCCCCTTGGATCCTTGTAAAAAAAATGGATTGAGCATCTTATCATCCTATCATATCAAAAGGTGGAAGTTCATAAGTATTTGACATTTTTTCCATTAAAATATCAATTTCTCTCTGCGCATCATCATACATTTGTCTACCATTAAGTTCTACTCCACCAGGAAGTTTAACCCCAGTAAATTTCATCATATTTTGCCCCCATTGACGTTTAATTAATGAGGTTAAATATGGTTTTAAAAACGAATCATTCCAAACTTTCGAATAATCATTTGGGTCAAGAGTGCTGTAACAATCAATAATAATATATTGCCCAGATTTTACTGATCCCCAATCTATATCCAAGTAAAGTCTATCTTGCCTTTTGTTAAATCTAATTTGCTTTTGTGTTGTCAATAAAAAATCAAGGTCTTCAAGATATGTTTTAACCATTGCATAGCTTAATAATTCTGTTGCTCCCCAGTAATAGATATCATTTAAAAATAATTGATATTTAACACTAAACATATTATGAGTAATTGAATTTGATCCATCAAAATGGAAAATTTTATTTACTCCTATAATATTTGGTGGAACTTGTAAATAATTACTATTTTCTTCATATTTAAATGTAGTTGCAGTTCCGACTATATTTGCTGTAACCGATATAGTAGAAAGTCCAACTGCAGAATCTCCACCCCTAGACCTTCCTCTGTCTATATCAAACTGTGTTAATTTATACTTATAAAAAGTTGGATATACTCCATCAAAATGTCTTTCTTGAAAAAATTGAATAGCATCATCGACCAAATCCTCAATTTGTTCATCTGCAACGTTAATTTCTAAAACTGGAGCTCCCAATTTTCTTTTACAATAATCAATCAATTCTTGTCTAGTAGATGGTTGCGCCATATTTTCTACTTTTTAAAATATTTATAGTTTAATTAAGTCTTTCAAAACTTCTTGTTGCTTTAAGTATAATTTAATATAAGATTTTGCGATTATTTTAATCTGTTCAATATCTTCTATGCAATCTATTTCAATGCAAGATTTTGTATATTCAAAACTTTTAGATAAATCATCCAACTTAATTTGATCAGGATTCATTTATTAAACTCCGAAGTAAATTTTTAATTTCATTAATATCTTCCTTCATATTAGCAAGATCTTTTTCTAAATTCTGTACTTTTTGATTCTCCATATTTTTTGCATTTTTTCTAGAAATATATTCTTGATATTCTGACATATTTGTATTAATAATTGAATTTGTGCATTTATCTCTTACTAAATGCGAATATCCTTCAACTTTTAAATATTCCATAATATTTTATGCCAAAGCAATTACTCTCAAATCTTTAATTCTTGGAACATAAACTTGATTTGTTGATGTTAGAACTAATTTAATTCTATATGATTTAAATGATGGCAATTTATCTATAGTGAATGAGTATTCTTTGAATTCTATCTCAGAAGTTTCAAATCCCAATGATTGAGTTGGGGTTACAAATACATCAGATCTCCCGTCACTATCGGCAAAATTTATAATTTCATTTTTAGTATTTAAATTCATATATCCTGGGAATGGTATGAAAACTGGATTGAAGTTTGGTTTTTCACTAATAGCATATAAAGCTCTTATATCGCAATACTGATTAATATGAGCATTTAACAGAATTTTGATGGAACTTGCTCCATTTTCCAAATTAATTTCTTTTGAAATATATTGGAATGCGGTGGGATCTTGATCAACTGTATTGACTCTAGAATCAGTTGCATAATTTGAAATAACGTTGTTAACTCTGTTTGAAGTTAATATTGTACTTATTCTTTGTGTATCAAGAACTGGAGTTAGTCTAGAATCTACCGTATCAAGTTGTAATCTAAGATTCATTGATTTGTTTCCGGGAAGATTTAATAATTTTAAATTTTCATTAACTCTGGAACATATTATTCTTGTGCTATCCAAATAATTGGGTTTTCCAATACTAATAGTTTCAAATCCATTATCAATGAATGGAATTTCATTTCCACTTATACTTGATGCTGTAACTGTTCTTAGGGAAGCACTTAAAGAAGTTCCTCTTACTGTTAAATTCTGAACAATAGGAGTAACTATTTCATAAGGCATATTTTGTGTTGCTTTAGTTTTATATCCACCAGCAGATTTAGTTTGATTGATATAAAGTTGCGGATAACCAACACCGTCAGTTCTACCAATGCCATTTTGGCCCATATCTCCCATATCAAGTTTTATATGATAAGAATCGAATGTTATTGCATCTGAAACAGTAACATCATTTAAATAATGGGTCTTATTAATTCTTTTTAAAGAGACTCCTCCCAGCTCATATTTGTAAACTGGAGTTCCTGTTGGGTAATTCATTGAATTTGTCCCTCTAGAGATATCACCACCAATTAAATTACCAGAAACTGAAGTATATTTGATAATTTCATCACCTATTAATAGATAACCCGGGTTAGTTGTTCCAACACCAACATTTTCAAAAGTTGCAAAATTAGATGCGTTATCAACACTAATTGATCCAGATGAGTTTATATTGTATGCAATGCTTAATTTTGTTGGATTAATATCCGATTGTGCATCGAAAATGGTAACATAATTTTCACTGGAGTACATTCCATGATTTTGATGGTTTACTTTAATATGCAGTCCATCACTGATTGTTTCTATAGAATTTATAAGTACACCGCCACCAGTTGAAGAATTTAAAGTTGTCGTTATACCAGAACTATTAATGTATTGAACTGTTTTTGCTGCCCCAACAACAAAATCGCCTTGTACATTATCAAGTATTAATTGATTTGTGCTTGCAATTGAAACGATCGAAAATCTTGCGTTCCTCCCAACAGGAACAGAACCAAATGTGCTAATTCCAACTACATCACCAACTTGATAACCAACTCCACCATTTGTAATTGTTGCAGCAATAGCAACACCATTAGAAACAGTTACATTTGCTGTTGCATTTTTACCACTACCAGTGACTGTAACAAGATTGATGTTATTAATTGATAATCCACCACTAGATGGAGTATATCCAATTCCAGAATTAATTACAGTTAAAGTTCCAGATGCGCTCCCAGCAGATCCAACATAATTTGCAGTTGCATTAGTGCCTTGCTGAATAACAGTATTTCCTAAGATTAGTCCAGAATCTTGCACTGTTGATCCAAGTCCAACTCTAATTTTTTTAGAAATCAGACTGAGAGAATTTGGCATTAATGTTGGAATTTGTTTATTTCCTCGACTTAATTCTGGATTATAGAAATCAACTGTTCCGGAATTTAAGAAATCTGCTCTATAAAGAGTAAATTTAAGATCTTCCCATTGACTTGCTTCCCAAGTTGAAGCATTTTGAGACTTAAATAAAGATCCAAGATATGGTTGATTTGATATAAATGTCTGTGTTAGAAGATCATTTTCGCCAATTCTTGAGATATAAACACTATACTTAGTTGAGTTTGATGCAAGACATATGCAATATTCTTTTCCACCCTCTAAGTAAACTGGAGCATCAAAATTAAACGTAGTAGCTACAGATCCATCTGCAGATGTTTGAATATCTCCAGGATCTAAAGTAATTTCTGAGAATGGAAGAATTCTTTGAGTTGGGAATCCATTTTGCATCGTTCTCAGTTGGAAGGTGACAGGGATATCCATATCATCTTTAGATTTGAAGAAAACCTCACATTTGGTTAAGAAAACTCCCGTTTCATCATCAACTAAGAAAGATTGGGCAAGGGGATCATACCAACCAACCAAAACATCTCTTCTCGATTGGGACAAAGTTGTGCCACCTACAACTTGAGTTCCTGTAGTTCTAGATACTGCCCTTTCTTCAAATTCTTGTTTGTTTTGAATTCTAGCATTTCTTACTGAAATAATATTTTCTTGAACTGTCTCTAAAGTTCCACTTGAAACAAACCCTTCTTCAGCAATTGTAGTTGCAGCGTTTTGATCATTTAAATTGTTGTTTACTAAGGTAAATGTTTTTGTTCCAGTTTCAAATTTTGGATGAATATTTGTATTTGGATTTGGGACAAAGAAACTTCCAATCAATGTTGCCGATAAATCTGAAACTAATCTCACATTAGTGATAGTTGCTTGTGCGCCACTAGTTTGACCTACTAATATCATTCCAGATTCTACCCATCCACTATACTCTCCTTGTGGTTGGTTTGAAAGTGAAAATGTATCAACATTCAAAATATTTGATGTTGACGAATAAGTTGGTTGTAAGATTTGTCCTGTATATGGATTATTTGGATAAGTAATTGTTGCTGCGTTATAAGGACCTTCTTTGTGATTAGACTGTGCAACTCTAAATGAGATTCTTGTCAGAACTTGCCCAATACTTGGATTTAATCCTGTATTTTGAATTATTCCTAATACTTTTTCGCCAACTTCAAAAGTTCCAGAAATCATCGAAATTTCTAATAATTTTGGAACACAATATTTAGTTACATCAACTCCATCAAAGAAAGTATAAATTTGAGTTAATGGTTTAAGTTTTTTAGAAACAAACTGAATATTTCTAGATCTCATATATGGAATGAGATTTCTACTTACGACTCGATCACCAACAGAAGTATTATCAAATTGTTCAGTTACTATGGTTCTTAAACCAGTTCTTGATTGAACTCCAGTTTCTCTAGTTTCTCTTAAATTATCTTGAATAACAGATGTTGTTTCGATTCTTCTAAGTTGAGCAACTCCACTTCCACCATTAATCCATCCACCAACACCAAAAGTTGATCCTGTTTCAGTTTCAGTTCTTACTCTAGTTGAGTTAATAACTTCTTGGCCAGTCCAGTTTGTTTGCCAAGCATTCCAAACTATAGGAGCAAATCCTGTCTGTGGATCTACATTTAATGTTCTGACAGCATTTGCAAGAGTTTGCGCATAATTTCCCTCAGCTTGAATGACTTTTGCTTCTAATCTTACAGTATCAACCCAGGTGTCCGTTGCTGGAGTAAGTTCTAACGTTCCCTGCCAAAAACTAATTAAGAAAGGAGTAACACTTTCAGATCTAGTTGCAAATGATTGCTTTAACCATTCAACTTCCGCATAATCTAATGTAACTACATCTTTTGACTTTCTAACATTTATACCTTCAATTGGGGTAAATGCTAAATCTTCCGTTGGATCTACACCTGTTACCGGGCCAGAAATTAAATCGATAGAATTTGTATAATGTCTTGGTCTTAACTGTTTGTTTGCAATATCAATACTATTTTTATAAAAAATTGAATCTTCTTGTGCAAGTAATGATGTAAAATTATCGACAAAGAAACCAGACTTAAATCTATTTAAACCGTCTCCATCGGGAATAAAAAGATTTGCTGTATTTGATTCGAGTAAAGAAAGGGCAGTATAATACTCAAGATTTTTAATTCTATTTTCCAATTGCTTAATATCAACCATTCTATATCTCTTATGTTCTAAGAATTGAATGGTAGCCTGAGTAGTATTATACAAATAAGCTGGCAAATCTATAGTTGCAATTTCTAGTGCATCATCTATAGAAACAGGTTTTTCTGGTCTTTCTGATGGAACTCCATACTTAACCTGAAATTTTCCATCTTTAGTCAAATAAATTCTATCAATTCTTCCAAGATAGAATGAAAATGTGGTTGTAATAGATTCATCAGATGCTAAAATATTTTTAGCAGAATTTCCTGATACATCAAAAGTTCTTCCATAAAATTCTAATGGTGATGGAGAATTTTCAATAACATTATAAGTAGAAGTTTTTGGTCTAATATCAATAATATCAGAATTTCTTATTCCATTTACTGTTTGTATTTCTTTTCCATAATCAAAAGTATTATATGAATTTACAGTTGTTATATCTCCATCATCATTAGATTCATAATATCCATTAGAAAAATATATTTTTAATTTTTTAGTTGGTTCTTGTAAATTAAATTTTCTTTTTACCGTTCCGTAATCGTAAAAAGTAGATTCTTGCCCATTCGTAAAAGTAAAATTCGACGATACATCAAAACTTGGAGAGTCTATTGCTTGTATAATAGATTGAATTTTAGATTCTTCAAATTTTAAAGTTTCTCCTTCTTTAAATATATTTTGATTTTTGTATATAAAAGATATTTTTGTATCATTAAGTTTTTCTGTAAAGATGGCAACAGCCCCGCTAGTTTGTCCTATTAATCTTTCCCCAACAATTAAATCTGAAGTTGTTGCAGTTGGACCACTGATCGAGGAAAGATCTAATGTTGGTGCCGATGCATCTGAAGTATTTGCAGATTCAAAAATTCCGTGAATTTCTATAATATCTGACGTATTTAAAGAGATAATTTCATCTTGAACTCTAGTTCCAAATGGGTATTTGCCATAAGTCAATCCATCATTTAAAGTTGTAGAACCTATTCCAGATCCTTGATATTTTGACTTATCTACTATAATTGAATTTACTTTATTTTTTCTTTTTAATTTTGCTTTTGGTTTTATTTTTCTAGTAGTTGCAATTAATGTAGCACCAGTATCAGAAGAAGTTGATAAATTATAAATTGCTAATTGGGATCCAGTAGAATCGATTTGAAGTTTATCTGAAGTCAAAACCTCAGTTTGTCCACTTGATGTAATTAAAGCATATCTTTCCTCATCAAAAGGTAAAAATGTTTCATTTGGTCCTGCAGTAACCGTTGTAGTTTGATTTCCCGAAATATTGACAGAAAATACTGTTCTAATTCCCAAAACTGCGTTTGTCAAATCGACATTAGAAATATTAACTTTGGGAAGTCTAGTATATAAAGTATTGTCTGTTGAAGTCTCTAAATTTGTTGTTAAAATTTTAAAATCAGTTGCATTTAAAGTTGAAGATGGTAAAAATCCTGAAGAAATTCCAGACACTCCAGTAACACCAGTAATGGAAATTGTTGTATTTCCTAATCCTACCACTTTTGCAATGATTGGGTCTCTACTTGAGGGATCACTATATTGTACTAAATTACCAAGTTTGACAATTTTTCCCGGAAATAGTGAATTGGGGCTCGTTACAGTACTGACCCCACCGGATGAAGTACTGATTGTAGCAATACCGACATTAAATCCCAATGATTGAACCGTATCTGCGGAAAAAGTTGATGCTGAACCAACAATTCCATATACTGATTTTACATCAGAAATTCCGTATGAAGTAATTGCAATTGCTACCCTCGAATTTTCAATACCATCAATAATAAAAGACTCATTGAGTATAAAATCTCCTGTTTTTTCATAAACAGTAACTGCAGTTCCTGCCGTAACTGCAGTTTTTATGAATGCGGTAGCACCACTATTTTTACCCCTAATAAAAGTCGGAACAGAAAGAGTAATTGGCTCGTTTAAAGTAATTTCAGTGATTGTTTGAATGTCATACAAAGAAATATTCCACTGATTCAAATTTGAATTGGATGTGTCATATGATCCCGATTCTAATCTAAAATCATAAACTCTCGCTACACCAATTTCTTTTCCTGCAGATGTAGTTTGAGATGATCCAACTCTTGAGTCACGAAGACTTAATATGTAAGTATTTCCAATCCCTATTTTAGGAGATCCATAAACTCTATTTAATTTAAAAGTGGGTCCGGTATTGTAATTTAATGATTGATTTTCTAAAGTTTTAGTTGTTCTTGGTTTGGGACAATCTAAAAATGTAGAACTTATTGTTTCGCATTCGTATCCTCTAACAAATGCTTTACCTGGAGAAATTTGATAAATGGATAAATCATTTGATGGAGTAGATCCACCATAAGTAAACTGTCCTACATTAAAGATGCCGTTATTTCCTAAATTATCATTTAATGATTCTTTTAATGCAGCATCAAACGGAATTACATAATAGTCTCCAGATTCTGCATAAGTTCTTCTTGCCAATTCATCAGTAATGGAATTATATCCAGTTGTTTGTTGAGAACGGATTATTCCTTCCTTAATTGTTGCCAATTCAATAAAACTTCCATCATCAAAATCAGTTAACGATTTTTTAAATAATGATACTGTGATTTTTAATCTATCTGCTCCTGGCGCAGAATAATTATTAAATCCCTGAGAATTATCATTTAGTGATTCATCAAGATCAGATGTGACAATTTCCTCATTGACAAATAGACCAACTCTATAATTTGGTTTATTTGAATATTGATCTAAAATTAAAGTTTCACTTTCAACAGTTACAAAATGCCCTCGTATAAAATAAACTCCATTTGTAATCGAAAATGCGGATCCAATTGAAGTTGCATTTTGCGCAATCGTAGATGCAAATGGTTGTCCAACAGAAATTAGAGAATTGCCAAGAAGACCTGATGTAATTTGCGTATTGGAAGATAAAAGTTCTCCATCGGCAAATTGTTGTGTTGAGTTATTTTGAGTGTTGGATGCTAAGTAATTTACATACAATGTTAAATTACCTCTTTCAGAATCTGCTGGTAGTAAAATCTTATCAACTACTGCAGTTACTCCTGAAGTTTGTCCTGTTATTTTTGTTCCTATTAATTGGTCGGCATATGCAGAAACAGGAATTCCTAGATAAGTATTTTGAAGTTCTACTGCATAGTACAATTGAGTATATCCAGTATTACCTGGAATTACTTTGGCCCCCTCTTTAAAAAAGTGCTGACCAAATTTTTCAATTTGATTTTGTAATATTGATTGTAAAGTTGTTAGTTCTCTTGCTTGTACTGGATAACCCGGTTTAAAAAGAACCTTATAATAGTCATTATTAGCATCAAAATCATCAAAGTATGGAGATACATTAAGATTAGTTTCTTGAGACATAATTCTTTAGAACTGCAAAATGACTTTAATATCTTCTTTTTGGTTTGAGGATCTGGTAATTGCCGGACGATTGTCCACATAAATTATGTTTCCTGAATATTTTTTAACCTCAGGAGAAGCAATACCATTTGTAAATTCTTGACCAAGATAATATATTCTATTATTTATTACTGTTGATATACCCGAAAATGACGTATTTATTGATAAATTTGATCCGGATGAAGGTATAATCATTAAACTTCCCCCAGTTGCAGGAGAACTTGTAAATTCAGTCAAATCAAACCCGTATGATGGATTTGTGACTGCCGCGCCTACGGTAGTAAATCCTGCAAGAGAACGATCTTGCCAATATTTGAGAACTCCTGTGGTTTGATCATAACTAACAACTCTCCCTACTGCAGTAGTCCCTGTCGCAACTGTTTGTGTAAAATATGAATCTGCAGTAAAAGATGCTGAACTATATCCCGTTCCCGTAAGTCTTAACGCATAAAGAGCACTTGCTTTATCTGAAGTAAGTAAACTTCCAGAACTTACTCTTGGATTCTCAACTATTCCAATTCTAGCAATTTGATTTCCTGTTATAAAATCTGGATTTTGATTGTCATTTTCAATTCTAGAATAAAGAAGAACGTTATATGCACCAAGTTCACGATATATATCTGCACCGTGGCCACCTTTAGGTGAAATAATTACATCAAAAGTTGGTATAGTTGTTCCTGTTGGGACATTTCCAGAAACTAAATCTACATTTCCATAAGTATATCCAGATCCTTGTCTTGAAACTATAATGGATTCAACTTTTTGATCATTATTGATAATTATTGTACATTCAGCGCCAGTACCATCACCTTTAATGGGAACTCTAGTATAAGTTCTATTTGCCGTTCCTAACCCAACTCCCCTATTTGTAATAGTTACAATTTTAATTGACCCATCTATCGCATTATTTCTTACTGCAGCATTATCTGTTGAAGTTTCCCAATTTGCGGGAACTGGAATGAAATCTGAAGTTTCAAATTTTGCAACTTCAGATGGTTTTAATGTATAAAGATACTTCCAAATATAACCATCTCCACTTGTTCCAGCAGATCTTGGTTCTAAATCTGTAAATGTTGGTTCATCTAATGATGGTTTCCCATTAGATGTATCTGGAGTAGTACCATTTTGCAAACAAATATAAACTCTATAATCACTGTTTATTACATAAAAAGATGCGGAATACAAATTAGTGGCACCAGACACTTTAGCAGTATTTGATCTACTATAGTCGTGTCTATACATATCATAAGTTGTTCCAGATGACCAGAATCTTTTTTGAATAACTTGTCTCACATCAGACGCATTAATTTTCTTCAATGCAATCATAGTATCCCAATAACTATTCTCTTCGTCAAAAGAGTCTTTTGGTGTTGGTGGATTTGTATCCCAATTAGACTGAATTTCAGTTGGATTTGGTAACCCAACGAAAGAATAGTATGAATTGCCGAAAGAACTTACTCCTGCGACAAAATTCTTTGCATTCAATATTCTAATTTGATCAGTTATAATTGCTGCCATTTTACAGAGTTTTTATTATCTATTTATTATAAACACCACGAGGAAATACCTGACCACTTACTGGCCTTCTTCCAGTTAGCCATCCAGGAACAGTATCCGTAACATCATTACTTAAATCAATATTACCCGCAGATATAGTTCCATTAGTTCCAGTTACATTATCTACACTATTTTGGGACTGCGATAAAAATGCAACTGTAGATGCAATTCCAACAACTGCAGAAGTTAATCCAGGAATGGTATAATCTGCCATCAGACTGTCCTCGCACAGAATGCAATACCACGAGTTGTTGCGGTTTGATTATAAGAACCAGTAATTACAGTATAAACTTCGGAACCACTAATAGTAATTGTATCTCCTTGTTGGACATTCACCGATGGAGTATTGATTTGGAAATCAATAAGAACAAAATCATCAGGTAAGTAATAAGGAATTGGCATCATTTGTGTAGAAAGTGGAATTCCTTTGATGACTGCATTATAAAATGTATTTGAATTTAATGTGTCAGTTGTTACGCTTTGCCCACCTAGAGAATTTGCTGCGGTTCTATAATAAAGTGTTGTTTCATCTATAACACTATTTGGATATGATGAAGACTCATAAACACTAGTTTTATAAATAGAAGATCCTGAAGAACTATAACCCCATTCAGCAGATCTTTTGCCATATCCAGGTACTGCATCTGGATGCAAATAAGTATTAAATGTAATTCCTGGAGAACTTGATGGATTAGTATCTGGAGTAATAAATGTTGCTCCACCAAGATACAAATAATCTAAATCCCAAATAGGTGTCGTAAAATTATGAAAGAAAAACACCTGAAAATTATTGTCACTTAAATCTGTAGAAGATAAAGTTGGTTGTTTATAAGCAAACACGGCAAAGTTTGGATCAATTCCAGAACGATATAAGTTTAAATCTAACTGATAAGAATTGGATGATGCAAAAGTAATAGATTGAACTACATTTGCACCATTAAGACTAGAGGAGGAAAGTTCTAAATTAGAGCCTATAGGTTGATTCTGTATATCAAAATACTGATTCCCTGCCCAACGATTTTTGTAGGAATTTCCTCTGTCAGAGGTATTAGTAGTGTCCCAAGGATGAAATCCAGATCCACTCATTATATACATTTGAGTATTCGAAGTCGGTTGAAATCCTCTATAAGTATTTCCAAAGTTTTTATTAGACTGAATTGTATGTCTTACAACTCCCCAAGGATATAATGATCCTGCAGTCACATCTTTATCGTAAAAGGTATTGGTAGATCCATATCCAACTGGAGAAACACCACCAGCAACTTGAACAGTAATTCCAATTCCAGTAGCACCATTTGCAGATCCACCGATATCCTCTGCGGATAATGTCACATATTCTCCATCAGTATAACCATATCCAGGACGATTAACATAAATTGCATTTACTGGCCCATTATTTCTATAAACAGCAAAACTTGCTCCAGTCCCGATACCTGTAGTTGTCGCAGGAAAAACATCATAATAATCTGTGTTTGAAGTTCCAACTATTCCACCACCACTATAAGCACTAATACCTGTTACAATGCCAGTTTGAGTTCCTCCGTGCCAACCTAACCAAGTAAATGCTTCTTCAAGTTGTAGAACAACATCAGTTCTTGCCCATCCTGCTGATTTTGAAATTGTAGTTGTTGTAATTGCCATTTGTTACTTATGCCTCCAGTTGAAGAATGGTTAGGTTTGCTGTGATTGCTTGAGTAGAACCAGAAAGATTTGTGATTGCTGCATAAATTGTGGTATCAGCAGGATTATCTAAATTACCGCCCATTACAAAAGGAGAAATAATCTGAGTTGTTGAAATACCTGTTGTAACAACTTCAGCAATCACTCCACTTCCAGGTGATGGATCAATACCAACACTTCTGGATGCATCATTTGATCTTGATGTGCTATCAGTATATAGTCTTAACCATCCTGCAGTGGATAAACCAACTTTCATCAGAGCATATGACTTAAATCCAGTGATGTTGGTATTTCCAATTCCATTATTTACTATTGAAGTCGTAACTCCAGTGACTGTGGTTCTTGATTGTAAAGAACCGCCAGAAGCAGTAATTGTTGCAATACCCGAATTAAATGTAACATCAAGTCCAGTTCCAAAATTAACTGTTACTGCGGATCCAACTGGAGTATTATCATCTCTAATTGCGATTCCAGTTCCCGCAGCGGTAACATTTAATAATGCAGAACCATCAATAGCAGGAAGTGATCCCGTCAATTGTCCTGCTGGTAGATTAGTGAGTCCTGAACCAGATCCAGAGAATGATGATGCCGTAACTATACCAGAAACTAATGTATCACCAGAAACTGTAAGTTTTGATGTTGGATTTGTTGTCCCAAATCCAGCATTTCCAGATCCTACAATTCTAAATCTTTCTAAATCATTGGTTCCTAAAATTAATGGAGCATTATCAATATTAAACAGTGAGAGTGAATTTGAAGAAACTGTGGGATAATTGATATTATTATAAGAAGAACCAACTTTTGCAAGGAATCCAACTCCACCAGAATTGTTTGTAAAATAAAGTTGTCCTGCACCAGTGGATGATGAAGATTGAATATGAATGTCGGGAGCCGAGCCATAAATATGGATTTCTTCATTTGGATTTGTAGTGCCAATTCCAATTGAAGAATTACTGATTAATCTGGAAGCAGTAACAACTCCAACATTAAGGTTTGGAGTTCCCGCAAGTGCATAAGCAGTTGTTGCAGCAGATACTGAACTTGCACCAGAAACAGTGGCAATACCTGAAGCAAAAGAAACACTGACATTATTTCCAAAGTCAATAGTTCCAGCGGTTCCAACTGGTGTTCCATCTTCTCGAACTACAACACCACTTCCAGAACCAGTTACATTAATCAATGCAGATCCATCAATAGCTGGAAGGGCACCAGTTAATTGACTTGCATTTAATGTTCCATGGAAACTAGTCGCAGATACAACACCAGCAACTGTAAGTGCTTCAGTAGCTGTAGTAGTCTTAATACCAACATTACCACTTGAATTGATATACTGACGAATATTTCCTTGACCATCAGCAATAACTACATTGTTTGATGATGTACGGATGTCTAGATTTCCAGAGTTTCCATCATAGGCACCAAGAATTACATTATATGAACCTGTAGAAACCTTCTGCCCTGCTCTCTCACCAATACCAATGTTATATTGACCAGTGGTTGTATCATAGTATGAAAGTTCTCCAATACCAATATTTCTACCAGATCCTCCACTCAAAGATACAAGAACTTGATCTCCAATTGCAATATTTCTTCCACTTCCAGAACCTGTAGGTAGATTACCAAATCTCAAGTTAGAACTAGCATCCGCTTGAATTCTTCCTTGAGAAATTGTAGTAATACCAGAGACATTCAATGATGATGCATTTGCTGTTCCACCAGTAAGATTAGTTGCATCTGTGATAGATCCCGAAAAGTTTCCTACAAATGTTGTGGCAGTAACTACTCCAGAAATTAATGCATTACCATTAACAGTAAGGGTGCTTGTTGGATTTGTGGTTCCTATTCCAACATTAGAAAGTGTATGAATTCCTGCGTTTGTTGATACCCAATATGATTCTCCAGAACCACCTCCACCTGTACTAGTAATAGTAACTTTACCAGTACTCTGGTCTATAGAGACTCCAGAACCTGCTTCAATATAAGTTACAATTCCTGTTAATGAAGATCCGTTTCCAGTAGAACTTAATAATCCTGTAGTTGCTAAACCAACATAAGTTTCTGTTGCATATGTAGACGTATCAACAGATCCATCTGCCTTTAAAAATTGACTTGAAGTTCCTCCAGTCTTTACAAATGAAGATGCAGTTACAACTCCAACACTCATTCCAAAACTTGAGGTATTGCCAAGTCCTAATGTATCATTGAGAGTTTGAGAACCTCCCCCACCACCAGTTGCAGTAATCGTAACATTGCCAGTTGATTGATCAACAGAAATTCCAGAACCTGCAGTAATATAAGTTACTGCAGCTCCAGTTAAAGTTGCACCCCCTAAATTAATAGAAGAAGCATTTATAACTCCAGAATTTCCGTCAATAGTTACCCCTAAACCAACAGTAATTGTATTATTTGTTCCATCTAATGTTATTGATGATGTCCCAACCGTAAGAATTCCAGTTATTCTTGCGTCTCCATTAACCCACAAAGAAGTTCCCGATGCACCTACCGAACCAACTTCTAAAGAAAATCTTGGATCAATTGTGCCAATACCAACATTGCTTAATGTGTTAATACCAGAAATTGTCTTATCCCAGATAGGTGCAGAAAGTGTGTCAGTACTTCCTGCACCCAAATAAGTATAAAGTTCTAGAAAATTACTATTGATTTTTCCGCCAGCAGCACGTAGGGAGTCTCCCGTTCCATCATTTCCTATAGCACCAGTGTTTATTCCTAGTCTTGCCATTACTGCGACTTTATTGTAGAAATATTTAGACTATGTAATTTCTGAATTTTAGTGATGATGTTCTTTGAACTACTGCCGAAGTAGTAATTCCACCAATTCCCATATTTCCGTAGAAATTAAATTGATTTTCTTCACTTCTATTTTTTAAATCAATTTTACCCCAACTAAAATTACCAAAAGAAGGTGATGTTGTAATAATTCCAGTATACCCAGATCCAGAAGTTTTAAGAGAATCAAATTTAAATACTTCAGAATCAAAAGTAATATTTGTAGAACTAAAATCTATAGTTATTCCAATTCCAGTAATTCTAGTATAGATTCGTTTTACAAAAGTTGTACCAATACCAACCACATCAGTTTCTGTAACAAAAATACTATCAACCTGATAGACATTATCTATGAATTGAGTGCCTACACCAATAACATTAGTATCAAAATCTAATGATTTTATTGATGTTGATGCTAATCCAACATTTGAATCGTAAACTACAAAATAATCATTAACATTAAGTGAACTTATAGTAATTGCAGTTCCTACTAAAGATTGATTTCTGAGGAAAGAATCTTCGGGAATATACAAATCAAAAATAAATTTATCGATTGAATCTTGTGTCGTTGTTCCAAATCCAACTATAATTCCAGAATCTCCGGAGTATGAAGAAACCTGATTAGTTTCAATAATTGGTGTTGGTGATGATATAAGGACAGATGGTGGATTTGTACTTGTATATCCAGATCCTGGATTTGTAATTGAGATTCCTGCCACAGTCCCAGCAGCACTAATAATTGCAGAACCAAATGCCTGAGTTGAAGTATTAACTCCAATAGTTGATCCGAAACTAACTGTAGCAGTTGTATATCCAACACCACCATCAGAAATAGCAACAGATAAAATTGTACCCATTCCAGAAACAATAGCAGTTCCAATTGCACCCGATTTAGGATCCTGTGATATTAGTTTTATACTCTTTTGAAAAGTTAAAGAAACATCATTTTCATTTTGAGAGTCAAAGAATGGTTTCAAATTATCAACATAAATTGTTGTTGAACCAATGCCAACAGATTTAATAATATATGCAAAAGGATTAATAATTGGTTCATATAATTCCCTATCTTTTCCTACTTCCTTCTCGTTGATAATTTTATCTTCAGTTTGTCTACACCAAGTAACTGGTCTAACTAATCTTGAATCATTTGATAAACCTGGGCCATAGTAAGGTAAGGTTTTAACTAAATCTACTGATTTTAGAAAATCGACAGTTCTTTCTGTTTCTTGTAACAATTCGGTTTGGCCTAAAATTGCATCATAACCAATCGTCAATTCATCGCCAGATTTAATAGTTTCTAAAATATTTCTTTCGATGACATCTACTGATCCAGTTCCTTTATAAAAAATAATCTTACAAGTATCACCAATTCTTGGAGGTTCTGTAAATGTAATTACACTGCCACCGGCAAATTCAAACCCAATTCCAGGAACTTGTAATACATCATTTAAAAATACCAAAAGATTATCTTGAATATTAATGTTTGATCCTATTGCAGATCTTAATGAAATCAATGATCCTGCAACTAATAGTGGGAAAATAGTTCTAGAACCATCAAATAAATTTTCAGGAGTATCTAAAACCTGAAGTTCTCCGATTGACCATCCAGTAAACTTATCAGTAATAGTTTTTTGAATAGAAATTTGAAATTCTTTGAAAGTTTTTGTTGGATCTGTAGGAATGCCAACAGTTCCACCAACAGAAACTGTAAGTATTTCTCCCTGACCATATCCATATCCAAGATTTTTAATTTCAAAATCTATCACACTTGACCCTTGTCCAACTACCACATCAATAGTTGCCTGACTTCCCAATCCAGATAAAGAATCGGCACTATAGATTAGTGGCAGATCCGAATAAGAAAGTGGATCATCGATTATTACATATGGTGGGTTTGAAGAAGTATATCCTGTTCCTGGATTTGTAATTGAAACTCCAACAATGTGCCCATTATTTACAATTGCAGTTCCAATGAATTGTATTGAGAGTGTATCTGTACTTGATGTTGCAACACCAACTCTTACTGTCTGAAGACCAGATCTATACCCAGAACCACTATTACCAATGCTGACAGATGAAATCGTGCCCAAACCAGAAACAATCGCAGTCCCACCAGCAGATACTAAAGGTTGATATCCAAAACCTTCAGTAGAACCAACCGAAATAATTATACCACCAGCGGGTATAGATGCAGTATTAACATCATATGCAATTGACGTTGCACCACCAACGAAGGTAATAGACGTTATCCCAATAGATTCTGTAAGATAATAATTATTTGTTAATCCTGGACCTTGAAAAATGTCATTAATTAAAATGATGGAATTTTCAGATGAAATGTCAGAAGTATTTGATCCATTTGATTTTAAAGTAAATGATTTAGTTTTTCCATTAAACTGTTCCGAAATATCATCAAATATATAATTTCTGTAATATGTCTCATTTGCACTATCAGATATTCCAGATTTTAGGAATGTTCTCCCTTGAAATTTGGAACTAGTTGTTATCCCTACCCAATCCCTTTCATCTGGGCTTTCTGTAGAATTTGAAAGGGGAACATTTCCATAAGGAGCTTCTGAAAAATTTAGCGTATTATCTATAATATTATAATTTCCTACAACTTTTGTAACAAGTGTTCCCGTTGAATATCCTGCAATAGTCGTTCCCATCCAAGGTCTTCTAACTCTAAAAATATTTGTATTCGCCACTCCAACAGATTCAATTTTCATAATTTCATTACCAATCTTAATCAAGTCTCCACCAAAAAATGAAGTTATTCCTGCAACATATATCAAATCGTCCGTAGTAAATACATTTTTTGATAATATTGTTGTTTGGGCTGTTGATGTAATTGGTGATTGTATAATATTATCAATTGCAATTATCGCTTTAGCATTTTGATTATTTGCAGTAAATGTATGAGTAGTTCCTATTCCAACAGACGTTAAATCTAAAATTTTTGGTATGAATTTTAAAGCATCTTCTGCACTTTTTGCCAATTTAATTGTATTTTCATTAACCTTCACAATATAAACTGTTGATGGTAATTTATTAGTAATTCCTATTCCAACACCAAAATCAGTTGTACCTATACCTATAGATTGAGTTGTTCCTGCACCTGGATTTGTATAAGTAATTTTTTCTCCAGTAACAAAAAAGTGATTGGGAATAGTGATAGTATCCAAAGAAGTGTTTACAATAAGCGGACTACTTCCGTCAAAATCTCTTTTGAAAATTTGATTTCCTTTGTGGTTCAAAGGGAAATCACGTTTAATATCACTCTCGGTTCCAAAATAGGTTCCATAATTTGTTTCTATACTTCCATTATTAAGTGATAATATATCTTTTTCATCATCTTGATGTCTTAATGCGTTAGAAAATCCAACAATTCTAGTATCAATATTTGGTAATGGAGTGAAAGTAAGTTCTGTTACTAAACCATTTTTTCTGAATCCAAAAGTTCCCAATCCAGAATTGGTTTCAATGTTTCCAAATTCAAGAATATACGTTTCACCTGGGTTTTCATCAGTTTGATCGTCCAAAAGAACAATTTCAGATAATTGATACCTATTATTTGTAGTATCAGCAACTTGAATTAAACAATATGAACAATCGTAATCTTTTAGATATTCAATTATAGGAGTTTCAGTTGGGGATATAGATGATAATATTGAAGTTGAAATACCTTGAAGTTCGGCGTGTTTCATATCATATGCATCAATTCCGAAAAAAGTTCCTCCCAATAATGTTTGGAAAGTATTAATTGTTACTGCAATTCCTGTATTTGGATAAAAATCAATTTTTAATTCTGATCCTGAAATATAGGGATGATAAGTTCCCAATCCAGAACTAGAATATGGGTTTAATGAATCATTTGTAATTTGGCCATATTGCAATAATTCAACGTTAATTCCATCGTGTACGATATTAAGTTCATCAAATTCATATTGTCCATTAGAACCTGCAATTTCAACTAAAACTTTTGCAGAATTATATGTTGTTCCAATTCCAACAATGCTTGTTGATCCAGAAGATACAAATTCACTACTAGTTTTTATTATTACAAAATCTCCAAAACTAGATGTACCAATTCCTAGCATTGAATCTTTTAGATTGTATGATAATGTAGTAATATTATAATTATTAATCGAATATTTTACTGGATTAAAGGTTAGAACTCCTTCAGTTCCTTCAATAAAAAAGTCGAAAGACCCCAAATCATATGAAGATTCTAATCTTGCATATTGATTAAGATACCCAACTCCTTTAGAATGTAGCAAAGAAACTAACATTAATTGTCTTTGTCCAGTAAATCTTCTATCACTTACAAAAGTAACATATTTTTGTGCTCTTGCATTAAAAAGTGAAAATCTATGAACTTCAGAAAATCTTGTAAATCTTGGATTGCTGCTAAATTGTGAACTTATATCATCAATTGATAAAACTCTATTACCAATAGATTCAAAATAATCAGTTAGAATTCTACTGGAAAATGTGATTTCATCAGAAAAATATCTTTCGGAAATTGAAAGAGAATTTTCTTTTACTAAATCAAAATCTGTTACACAATTCAAATCCGCAGATCCAACTATATCTACAACAACATCTACATAAGTTTTTTCTGTAGAAATTCCTATGGACATAGAATTAGAATTTTTTGTTTCTAATTGATATTCCGAAAACTTTTTAAATCCAGTTGTATGATTTAAAGTACTAACCGCATCTTTCCAAGAATCATAACTTACTGAAGATTTAATTGAATATGAGAAATTTTGATAGAAATCACTATCCTGAATTCTTTCGGAGTTGAGATTTAAGAATCCAGCACTCGTTTGCCATCCATTATTAACTAATGATGAAGAGTCTAAATTAAAAAATGAATCTGTTGTATCCACTAAACTTGCTATTCCTTGAGTTTTTGAAGTTAATCCTTCAACAATCTCTCCTGGAATAAAATTTTCTTTTGATACTGCTCTTAATTGATTTGTTATTGGGTTCCACCCATCAACATAACCAAAAGTAGAATTAGATTTAATATTTTCCCCAATAAAGTAATTATTTTTTTGCAGTTCGACATTAAAAGTTGGAAAATATTTTTCAGGAATTATTCTTCCCGACGAATTAACAGGATCATAATTTCCTGGAACTTGTGATTCGGACAATAAACCATTTAAACTATAAGATACAGATCCTATTCCACCTCTATTTTCAGTCACAGAAGTGAGAGTGAACAATTTATAATTATAATTTTCGGAATTATAGCCAATACCAGTCGAACCTACTCCCACACTAACATTTTCGATCATAACTTTGTCATTCACTTTAAATGGGAATGAATCTGATGTACTAAATCCAACAGATAAAGTAACAGTTACTTCTTTGTTTAGTGAATTATACTTTATAGATCCTATACCAACACCATTTGAATTTTGTATGGGTAAAATAATTGGAGAGACATTACTTAAACTATATGCATTTTTGCGTATTTCTACATCATTGCTTCCTAAAGTATATTTTAGATCAATTTCTGGAATAAGTTCGTTTGTTTTTCCATCAAATACTAAAAGTTTTGGTGATGTATTATAACCTCTACCAAAAGAATTAATTCCTACGGATTTAAGTGATGATAAAGGTTCTATCTTTACAATTTGATTTAATGAAATACTTGGTCTTAGAGTAAAATCACTTGGAAAATCAAATCCAATATCATTAATTTTTGTTTTTTTAATATTTCCGATCGAATAACTCGATGCCTCTAACAGAGCATTTTTCCCGAATTGAGAAACAATCGTAGAAATTCCAGGCAAAGCATAATAATTTCTGCCCTTATTAACTATTTCTACTTCAAATATTGGACCAAGAGCATTTATTGAATCTGTGTTATATTCAATATTTGAAGAGGAATCGGCATAAAAAATATTTTCTGGTGTTTGTGGTAATGTATATGTAAATGATGTAGATGAAAGAGAAGTTATTGTTTGTTTTCCATTATACTTACTGGAAGTAATTTCAATTTGATTATTAAAAATTACCTCAGAATCTATATTAATTTTTTTCTTTTCTTCTGGAAGAACATCGTCATAAACTGGAGTTAATTTATAATATAACTTGTTTGGAATATCATCATTAATAGTTAAAGTAACCTTTGCATCACTTGTAACTCCAACTATTCCCGTTTTTTGAACTTCGAATTGATTTTTTTTCTTACTTGATTCAAATTTTTGAGTAAAATTGCTGTCTTTATAAAAATCTAAACTAAATGCTGGATATCTTTGAGATTGATTCGCATAAGAAAGAGAAGAATCTGCTAAATCAAAAATAGCAGTTGAATTTTTATAGAGTGTTATTGGTGGATTAACTGGTAAAATCGTTCCAAATGAAGAACTTGTAATTCCTACAGGTATTGGTTTTATTATCGTTGCAGTATAAAAAGTATCGGATAATTTGATATTATTTTTATCTACTCTTATTACATAATATTCTTTCTCACTTTGTAAACCACCCGCGGGTGAAGATGATGTATGTATTACCTTTTGTCCGTTATATAACTGGTGATCTTGTATGGTGATAGTATTCGTAAATGTATTGACACCGACAGAAACAAACGTCTTTGGATTGATTCCTATTTTTCTATTGTAATCATTATATTTTACAGTAAATGTCGTCGAAATTGATGGATTAACGTTAACATAAACGGTATCATTATTATTCAATCCGTGAGTTGATGAGCAAGAAACTGTAACAAGATTTCTTTCAATTGTTCCAGAAATTACATCAAAATTAGTTTTAAAGCTATGATAGACTCCAGATCCCAATCCCATAAAATATAATGTAGATTGAGATCTTTGAGTACTAGCAATACCAACAAAAGTACCAGTAGATCCAAGTCCAACTTGAACCGTAGATATACCAATCAAATCATTAGAAATTTTTGCAACATAAACGTTTGATTGGTTGGCAAGAGTGGTAGTTCCAATTCCTGTTGATGAAACTACTAAAGATAATCCACCATTGTTTGAATAGGTAACAAGATCACCAGTCTCTAGTCCGTGATTTGGAATATAAATTGTTTTAGTTGGAATAAAAATTTGAGTTATTCCTGCTCCAGGATTGCTAAATGTGATAGTTGTACCAATACCAACTCCAGATAGAGATCCAAGTCCAACAGAATCTATTGGATCAAAATATAATTCGGTATTAATTCGATAATCATAAGAAGTTTTATAACCTACATTAATAATTAATTTTCTCGAATCCTCCTTGAGTTGAGTTGATGATGTATGAGCAGAACCAATTGTCCCCTGATATGATCGAATAACTCTAATTCTTGAATTTAGACTATCAACATTGAGGACTTTTAATTTTTCATTCTCAATAGAAAGAATATCATTTTCTTTTATATTTGGATATTTTAAATTACCAGAAACCTTGATGTAAGTAATAATTCCAGTCACTCCAGCACTTTCAATGCCAGTGACCACAGTTCCTGAATTTATAACACTTAGAATATTTGTTGATATTCCTGCTTTATATGACCCCTCTATCAAAGAAGATGTTGTATTTAATCCATAAACAGACACAAAGTCACCATTTTTAAAATTATGTGGTTCATTTGCAATAATTATGTAATCACCATTATTTCCTGTTGGGTATATTTCTGCATTAGAAATAGTACTAGATGCAACACTTACTGAAGATACATATTTTCCCTCAATTTTGGAAATTTTGGCACTTAAATTATAACCTTGAGTACCTGTATTATTAAAAATAATAGAATCATTAACTTTATAGTTTTGCCCTCCCGTTACAATTCCTATTGATTCTACTGAACCAGGAGATGCAAATTCAACATCTATTGTTTGATTTAAATTGTTTGGTGCAGTTATGTATGAATATGAAGCTTCATCATTTATTAAATTATAAAAATAAGTGTTTCTTAACCACCCAGTCTCATTTAAGTCAATATCATCCTGATTTGATTTTTTTGCAAAATTAAATTCTATTGGTTTTGATTTAAAGTAATTACCAATTAAATATGGAAATTTTGGTTGCTTGTAAGTTGCAAATTTTCCACTACTATCAGAAAATTCTTCTAAAGTAGAAAAGTATGCATAAGTTCCTTCTGGAAATTCTGGAGTAACGCAAAATCTTCCATTATTCTCATCAAGAAATCTATCATCACTTTTTTTATAAAAGGTAAAATCTTCTACAAAAAAACCAAGATCGAAAGAATTTATAGATGGCCTATTTGGTTTTGGAGATTCATCACGATCATATCCGGACTTAAGTTGAGTGACAACTCCTCCCGTTTTTGTTATATACCCATATGGACCATAAATTGGATTACCATCATATGCCCACCCAATAATGGGAGAATGACTTGTTGTATCTACTTCTACATTATTTTGCTTTATTAAATCAGTTTTTCCATATACTTTATTTCCACTCTGATCTGATGGTTGAATTATCTCTCTTAATTTTCTTGGAGCATATAAATGGGAATATTGAAGTCCAAAGCTCTCATTTAACCCATTGGAAATAATACCATCATCAGAAGTTATTGAAGAATAATATTTTTTAAATAAATTAATTGTCCAAGATTGTATCTTTGCTACAAATTCTGCCGAAGAACCTGAAGGAATTATATCTACAGAGGTTGATTCTGGTGAATATCCTATCCCATTTTCAATTACTTTTACAGATGTCAATTGATTATTGGTGATTATTGGAGTTAAAACAGCGCCAGTTCCTGTTCCATTTATTATTAAACTTGGAGGAGAATTATATTCTGATCCAGTATTATCAATTAACACTTCAGTAATTTTCCCGTCAGTAGAAACGATGGGATTTAACTGTGCAGATTTTCCAGATTTTAAAACAAAAGATGGTTGCCTATAAAAATTAATTATTTCCGAGGATCCATATCCAATTCCACCCGAAGTTAAATGGACAGATGTAATTTGTCCCCTAAAAATTGGTTGGACTTCAGCATTAAAAGACTTATTTCCTATAGATGAAATCCCAATATTACCTATAATTTCTACTTTAATTTCTGGGTAATTGAATACATGAGTTCCTAATCCAGATGAATTAAATTTAATATATTGTTTGGTATTATAATAAAAATCATAATTTACACTACCAATTCCAATGGCAGATAATTTAAAAGAATCATCATTGATTTTTGTTACAATATATTCTGTATTTGTTGTTAGGCCACCAATAGGAGTAAAATCTGTCGTATATACAACTTTTTCTCCAGAATTATAATTATGATTTTTTATTTCAATTTGAGATAATGATGTATTAATCCCAATATGTGTTGTCGTTCTTTTTTTATTTTCATATCCAGATCCTGGATTTTCGATATTAATAGACCCAATAATCGATTTTTGATCATATGATTTAATTTTATGATTACCTATGCCATAGGATAATAGAGTAATTGTATTAATTCCAACAATAGCATCATCTAAATTTTTATGAAGTTTAATTGTGAAATCGTCTATTATGGAAACAAAATATGATGCATCCGTAGACAATCCTCCAACACCTCTTTGCCCATCTGTTTTGTAAATTACTCTTTCTGCATTTCTAAACTTATGATAAGTTGTAAATCCAATTGTCGATAATGCACTTCCAATGCCAATTAAATTTGCATTTCCTTGAGAATTAAAAATAGACTCGTGTTCGACCAACTTCATATTTGCATATGCTTTGGCACCAATACCATTTCCACCTGTTACTTTGATTATGGGAGTATCTAGATAGTCAAATCCTGGATCTATAATTCTAATTTCTTGAAGTGATCCTCTAACAGCACAAAATCCAGTTGCTCCAGTGCCAATTGAATCTGTTATACTTAAAATTGGTGGATTAATGACATCATAATTGGATCCGGATGCAGTTACTTCTATTTCTTCTATTTTTCCATAATATATGGATTCACTGGATTTGTAATTTAAAATTTCTACACCATTAAGTAAAATTCCGGTAAATCCTGGTTTTGTATCATATACATTACCGTCATCAATTGGCGAAGATAGTTCTCTGAGAAGTTTTTGTGTATTTAAAGTTTTAAATTTAAATTCATAAATTTCAATTTTATTGTTAGTTACAGTAGTATTGTCTAATAAAGATATGAATATATTATTGAAAATATTTGTTCTACTCTTTGCCAAACTAATTCTATTTTCATCAATTCTTTTTACGAAATAAATTCCTTCATCAAACAAGAAACTTTTAGTAGTTTTTATTGTAGAAGTAATTCCTTCAGAATCCGTACTTTGTGCGTAAATTACTTCTGGAGTATAATAAATGCAATCTCCAGTATAAAAACCATGATCCCAATTTGATGTTATGGTAAAAACATTTCCAGAAAATGTTCCAGAAAAAACAATAGATCTGTCAGTAGCATCTAGTGTTTGTTTATAATATGATGGTATGGATGGAGATGTGATTAATGTTTTTTCTCCCAATTTATACACATTCTGTGTATTTGAATTTATTTTTGAAATGTTAGAAAAATACGTTGAATTTGTTTTTGAGATATTTTTTTTAATTGTATATCTATCTGATAGATCTATAATACCTTGACCCTTTATCGTAAAAGTAGAACTTGAAATTAGATCAATAATTGTCGAAAGTATTTTTGATCCAGAACTTGAAATTATACTAATTTCATCTCCTATTTTAAATATATTTTTATTTTCTGTAGTTATATTATAAGTATCACCTGTTCCACGAGAAAGAATTGATTTTACATTATATGATATTGGAATATTAAAGAACCAATCTTTAGAATAAACATCATTAGAATTTACTCCCAAAGTCCTAATTACAGAAGTGTCATTTTTGTAATGATATCTCGTATTTCCTAAAATTTCTGTAGAGTTTAAAACAGAAGTTACTCTTAATTTTACCAAAGATCCGTCTGTATTATATGCATGAGCATATGTATTAATCCCAATTGATGCAAAATCTGGAATAGTTTTAGTTACTCCCGAACAACCAAAAAATTGTGTTAAAGATTTTGAACTGTAAGTAACAACACCTGTAGTTTGATCTCCATAGTTTACCAACAATTCTCCATTTATTGGGAATCCTACTGTAGAATCAACATCAAAAACAGTTGCACCAGAGGAAACAGGACCAACTATTTTTGTTGTGGGATGAACAGTGAATTTTCCAATAGTTGCACCATTAGCAATCAAATCTCTATTATATCCAGAATCCAAACTTAATTTATAATAAGTATTACCAATTCCTGAAATTATTTTTTCAACATAAGTTATTGGACTGCGAGCATATGATATATTCAAATAGTCATTCTGATACAAAGTTTGATTTGTTAAATCTGAAGGATCGCCAAAAATACTTTCAACAACTATATCATTAGTTAGTCTATAATGAGCATCTGATGGCCTGAAAAGATTTTCTTTTGGGTTAATAACCTTAACTTCCTTTCCATATAAAACTTTAAATAAAATTTTAAAAGATTCATCTGTTCCTTTGCTCTGATAAAAATCTTTAATTTGTTTTAAAAATATTGATTGATCCAATTCAGTGTATAAAGATCTATCTTCAAATCCAGGAGAAAGTTGATATTTTATTTTAGATAAAAATTCTTTAAGAAATAAAGAACTTAAATTGATAATTTTGGTTCCTTTAGAATGTGTTGCTGATTCAGTGGATTTAAATGTTAACTGATCTGGAATATTTTGTGTCGTGTAAGAGGTTATTCCACTAAATCCTCTTACACATCCTGTAAAAGAACTGGTCGTAATTCCTGTATATGTAATTATTTCGTCATCAATTTGAATTAACCCATAAGATTTTGGAAAGTTTGATGTTCCCTCTTTGTTTAATCCCAAATCTATTGGAATAGTTGTATCGATATCTGAAATAGTAGATGAAAGAAAGGCGTAATCTGTACTATTTGTTAAGTTATCTACTTTTACATATTGATCTATGTTTTGGATGAGATCAACAGGAGCACTTGTAAATTCCTGCGAAATATAATATTGCGAAAGAAATTCTGATATTAATGGAAACTCTTCTCTGACATAAGAAGGAAGTTGATTTTTAACAATGTTGCTGAACTGAACTCTCTTTTCTGTCATTTGTTTATGATCTTACTAAATTCCCGTTGTTTGTGTAACTTGATGAAACAATGTAATTTGATGCTGATGGATCTAATCCTGATGAAATTTCATCCACTACCATTTCAAAATTACTCTTACTAATATCTAGTTGCAAATATAAATCCTGCAATCCTATAACGTCATTTGATTTTGGTGTTACTGATATCTCAATAACAGGTTGCCCATTTTTTTGTTTTGCTGAAGTAATAATAATGGGATTGAGAGTAATAATCCCAGATGTGTAATTAATTGTTCCAGCATTTCTCCTCAAAATTGTTGGTGTAGTCGAGGACATATTTGGAACATTAAATAAAAAGATTGAACCAGTGGTTCTATTTGTATTTGGAATATCTGATAGGTAAACATCTTGAGAAATTCCACTTACTCTGAATGCTGTGGATTTTATATTATATCCACTCATACTATTAATATGAAATTCATTCCCAAATCCAATTGAATATTCAGCAAAACTATTCAAAGAAACTCCCAAGTCTCTTCTAATTTGAATATTTGTAATATTTGAAGTTACAGATTCGTGACTTTCGTCAATAATCTTTAAAAATTTACTATATTTAAATCTAGCACCATATTTGTTTAATTCTGTCGATTCTGCATACTTATTTGTATTTGATTGTACAATGTTAGAAACATAAGATGCACTAGGAGCAAGATTTGTGTTATAATAAATTTTTGAATCGATTTCAATATAAAGATATTTTAAATCCAAAATTTCAGGAATAATACCAGCTACGGCATATTTTTTGAGTTTAAGTTTAATATTTTCTTTAACTAAATTTGATAGAAAATCCCCACTTCTCGGTTTAATACTAATAAAAACTTTTCCATACTGTGGAGGAATTAATTCTTCACCACCAAAAACAGATATAGATTCTGTTTCTGGATAAATTTTTGATGGTATTAAAGTTTCATAGTCATTTGCAGTTACTGCTCTGTTTTGGGAAGAATATATTCTTGGTGCATATTTTTTAATAGATTCTACAGATTCAATATTTTCTCCACCAGAAGCAACTAACCCAGTAGTTAAAAGAGATACTCCAGATGTAACCGTATATTCTGTAGAGTTTCTTGTATATGTTAATCTTCCCGAGTAAGAAAACTGTCCAACTCCATTTGCAGAATCACCATTTGTAACAATATAAGATACTTCTATATAATTTCCGTCTTGGAGGGCCTTCCCAAAAACATTATCTCCAAAAATTAGTTCATATCTTTCATCTTCAATTTCTTGCAAAAAATAAATCTCAGATTCTTTATCTATTTCAAAAAGACTATCTTGACGATTATATTTTACAGAAACTGATGACTGTTGATTATTTTTTACGATTACAGAAATTAAATCTGTATCAATTCCTATGTTAGGTAATATAATTTTTTGATTCGGATTTCTGGAGGTATATGTGAAATTAGATGTTAGCAACGTTCCTTCATAAATTGGAATATCATTGAATGATGCAATATTATCAAAAACAGGAACTGTAACATCATCCCAAATCGAAAAAACAAAAGACTGATTTCCAAAAGTTCCGGAGGTACTCGCTACAGGGCCTTTTTTGAGAGTTAATGATACTGGAGTTGGTTTAATATCTGAACAATCTACAAAAAAACTTATTGTTGCTCTTGCTGCTTTTTTTGAACGGGGTATATATCCAATATTTCTTGCAAGTGCAACAACATTTTCTCTAAGTGTTGCACTATCGATGAATACCTCATTTGCAATCATATTTGCATTATATGAGGTAATATAGGTATTATATGCCAACACATCAAGAATAGTCGAAAGATTAGACCCCTCAAAGTCATAATCTGTGAAATTTGAATTTGCTTTGAGGTAATCTCTAAGTGTGGTTTTAATCTGGTCAAAATCCAGATTCGTAAAATTTACTAATGGCATTTACCTAGTTGGTTGCAATACAAATTGTAATTGTTGTGTAGGAACATCTGCTCCAATAATATTGTATACTATTTTCACATCGAAAGAGTTATTATCATAGTTTGGATATGCTTGTACATCAATTAATTGAACTCTCGGTTCATAATTTTGTATGGATTGTTTAATTTCATCGACAATCATTGATGCAGAAATATCATCGATATTCTCGAAGAGTGTTCTAGAGATATTTGAACCAAAATTTTCATTAAAAAATTTCTCTCCAGGAATTGTAAATACAATATTTCGAATTGAACGAGAAATAGCAGTTTCGTTTTTAAGGGCAATCAAGTCACTATTCAGGGGACTAACCTGAAATGACATACTAATATCTTTAAACCCTTGATTAACCCTTTCTAAAGGCATTTAATATTATAATTCTATCTTATTTATTACCCTTTTATGGATCCATAAATGGGTTCTGTTCCATAATTCCAATCGTCATAATCGTCATCATTTCTAATTTTTTCGTGAATTTCGTTCTGATGAAAGAAATCGTGTTTTTTGGGTGTAATGTCATCATTGTTGATTTCACGAAGCATTTTTTGGTTCAAAATTTTTTCTTCCCAACCATATTCTGTTGCCAAAAATTTAGTTCCCCATTCATTTTTCATAAAATTTTGGTCTTTATCGATGTGTTTAGTCATTGTTTTGCTCCTGATTTGTTAGATCAGAACTTTTTACGGGGTTGCTATCCCGAATGTTCTTAATTTCGTACATAAAATCGTCAGATGTTTCAATTTTACGACGATTTTCGACAGAATATTCAGTCGAGTCGATTTCATACCCCGGATTTTTAGTAATTCTGTTGCGAGTCCATGCATCGTCATACCATAATATCTTGTTATTAGGATATGCATAGAAGTTTCCATTGTCCATTTTGAAAAAATGGGCACATTTGTGCTCTGGAGTTTCACTAAAGTTAGTATTCAGTGTTGATTTTGATTCCCATGACCAATCAAGAGTAAACATATAGGTTCCTTCATTCTTCTTTCCCTTATAATTGATTAGTTCGGCACGTAAATTAGACAATCTTGAACGTACTTGAACATCAATATAAGGAGAAAAGCAATCCCACCACATACACTCTTCTAATTCAGGAACTGGTGCATCAGGTTTCCAACAAAATGCATGAATCGGTCTTCTTGTCCAGTTGACTCCATTTTCTAAAAACGACTCAAAGAGGGGTACGTGCTTCTCTAAGGATGCTACAGAGTGTACATCGCACAAAGTTACCTCTCCGTGCCCTTTTTTATGATTGTAGAGAAATTCATTGCGAATATAGCAAGTAATCGTTGGAAGATTATGATTTAAGTAAGACATTCGGAAATTTTTTCTGTTTTGGTTTTTTCGGGTTTTGATTTCCTTCAAAACGAGAAACGACGGCGCTTCCGGTAACTAGTTATATAAAAAAAACACCTAGAGGTTACTCTAAGTGTTTTAAAATTATTTACCTTGTCCTCTATAGGGTTTTTTTGCTTTATTTCTGCTAGTTGCAGCATACTTTGTATTCTTCCCGAGTCCCTGCCGAGTATTTTTTGGATGAGACTCAATTTGTGCTGAGCCACTCAGACTTTTACGATTTGCCATTAAATTTCCTCCATTTCAATTAATTCTGGACGTATTTCCTCTCCATCATAAAACTTTTCGGAGAAGTCTTGAAGAATCTCACTACATTCTTCTGCAGTGAGATTCATATAAATTTTACGACCTTGATAAAGTATGTTATATCTTTTCATCAGATAATACGAGTTTTTTCGTGTCCTACACGAATACGAGGATCGCACCAGATTTCAAAACCTGCTTCTTTTGCATCAAGACAGAATGAGACATCTTCTCCGCACATGTCTTGAACATTACCAGATTCAAAGACTTGCATTTTAGGTGCAAACCAAGGATACTCAAGATTCTCGAAGACACCTTTCTTAATCAGAACCCAACCAAACCCAGTATAATCAACAGTAAAAGGTTTTTTACGTTTCGAAATTGATTCTACGGTTTCGTGATTCATAACTCCACCATTCTTACGGAAATCATCCTCTTCTAACCAATGTGCGACAGAAGTTGTGTGACCATCTTCAGTAGCATACCACCCAGCAACTACTTCTCTTTCTGTGCCATCTTCTGAGAGAGCAAGATCACAAAGTTGCCAGAACTTGTTAGAATCAAAAACAATATCACTATCAATCCAAAGTTGATAATCATACTCAAGTTTTCCATCCCAAGGAAGTTGTTTTGGTCCACGAAGTACATTTGCACCAAGGCATTTGCACCGTGCAAAGTTAACCATCGATGAGTAATCTTGAGAAATTTGAATACTCATTCCATTTTGTACTAGATCAAAGCATAGTTGTACAAATGCTTTTAAGAAAATAAAAGAACATCCTCTGCCAGGAAGACAAAAGACAATTGACTTTCCTTTCATTCTTTCTTTAATTGAATCAATATCCCATTCTTGTTTTTGAGATTTTGGTGCAGAAGCTTTTACTGTAAATCCTTTTGCCATAAGTTTAAAATAACCTTCAGTTCAAATTTTAACACTGTATATATGACTTGTCAATGTGAAGAATTGAGTGCTGCTTCTTTATTAATCAGCAGTTCCTCATATGACAAATCTTCAATAACATAGTCAGTTTTCATAATACCAACCATATTATTAAGGGTGCTCCACGTTGTTTGGAAATCTTCTTCTTTAACTGAATGAAACAAACATCTATCTTTTGCATATATGTGATAGATCTTTTCCATACAAAAATATCTCCGAAAATTTTTTGTAACAAATCTTATTTTGTTACTGCATTATATATGAGCACAATTAAAAAAGTAAGTGGTATTAACACTACCTTTGCCATTGTCTTTGGATACCGAATCATCCATCCTGCAAGAATAACCTTCCAGAAATTCCAATATGGGGGTTTATTTCTTTTTGCCACCTTTTTTAAGAGTCCTCTTGTCTGGTCTTGAGTATCCATTTTTGTGAATCCATTTGACTCCCATTTTTTGCTCCGGAAATTTTTTATTAGAGTGATATTTAGAGGTCGATTTGTCACCTCTGTAGGTTAGGGTAGTTTGCCTTTTTTAATAAGGGGGGGGGGCTTAATAACAACGCCCGATATAAACAATCAACAATAAATCGCAAACACTGCTGATAACTATCACGAATCAATCACGATTGCACACTGATTATAATCACTTAACACATTTTCCACATACTATAAACGAAAGGTGAGGGCACTGATTAACACTCAGCACCCTCACCAGTTACTGACAATCAGAACTCTACTTCTGCCTCCTCACGATCACTCTCAACGTCGGCAACGATTGTATCCAGAATGGAAAGAATCTCGTTTCCGTTGTTACCTTGTGCCAGAAGAGAAAGAATCACTGAACGGTTCATAATCACGAAGGAAAGTAAGGTGAACTGTGTGCTGGGAATGAGTATATTTAATGACCCCTCATTCCCGTTGGGTCAGTGTAAATGAAACTTAGAAATCAAACACGTCTGAGTTAAGTTGAACGACGTTAACTTTGGGGTCGGCAAACTTCACACCGTCCTTAGTTTCACTCACTCCATACTCATCATAGAGACGATTTACAAGGGTTTCATAATCACCACACTCAGCAGCAAGGTGATACAAACCTTCTTCATTGTTGATCCAGAGAGCAACATTCCAGGTCTCATAATTCTCCCAACCGTTATACTCAGTGGAGAGCAGATTGCGTTGGTAGGATGCAGTCATTGGAGGAAAAGTGTTGGGGGGTTTGTGTTGATGAATCCCTCACCAACAAGAGTAGAATAGCAGATTTTGAGTGCTGTGCTCATTGATTGTGCCAGTTCATTTATTGGCACATCGTATCAACAATCAATCGGAAACTTGAGTGTAAAGTGCATTGAAAGCATTGTAGTCAGTGTAATAAAATGTCTGACGACTTTTGCAAAAAAGATAATAAGCATCACAACCAAGTTTATAATCAGAAACAACATAATTCCAGTAACCATCAGTCACAACAGTGCCGATTTGTTCTTTAATCAGGTTGTAGTCTATTTTGGTTTGAGTGTTGCTCATTTGGAGGTGTGTCTCTCAACTTCTATAGAATACACCAAACAGAACTCTGTGCTCATTGATTGTGCCAGTTCAGATATTGTCCACACTATAAACGAACTGACGACCGATTGCATTGCGAAAGTCATTCAAATTGGAGAGAATCTGTTGACGATTGTGATAGACTTTCTCACAACCTTGAATGAACAGAATTGACAGCAAAACAGACATTGCGATGATAGAAAGAACTGCAGATTTGCAATGTGAGTGTAGATAAGTCCGATAGAACTTACCAACAATCAAACCAGCATTGTACGTCTTCTCAATCATATTTGCCAGGAAATTGAGCACCCAAAGCAATGCAGAAACGGTGAAGATTTCAGAACCGATTGCATACACTTTGGTGCCGTATGTGATCACTGTTTGAATCACTTCTGCGGCAGTTTCAAAAGAAGACAGATAGGAAAGTGACAGGTTCATGATAATTTGTGTGGGAGGTGAGTGTAGAGAATCCTCAACCACATGAATACAATAACACCTCTCAAGTGCATTTGGGAATGTTATGTGCCACTACAGATATTGTCCATCGTATAATTTAAGACAGCAAAAAACACTCAATTCTTATATGCTTTTAAGAAACGAGTTACTGATGTCTTCGGTTAGATTGTGCGACGAATGAAGAATCTCTGTGATAAACTTCTGATGTCTGTGATAACGAAACTCATAAGATTATGATATTTTTAGTACTGAATCTAGCAGGGAGTTCTATGTATCCAATGCGAAAGACTTATCTCACCAGGTAAACTGTCTGTTGTGCTCTCTTGGTATAGAATTGTGCTATAGATTCTGTCTTGAATAACAGTATCTTATGAGTTTATTTATGTTACTTTGATCTTCAACTCACCAACGGTCAGGTGTACTTAAGTCCTCAACATATGCCTCACAGTGTTCAGCAGGTTCCAACTTAAAGAGTTTCTCCCAGTTCAATTGATGCGGATCAAAATCACTCATCACGTCCAATTCCAGAGTGACTCTATAACGTTGCTTCTGTGCTTGATGATACGCAACTGACATAAGTGGTGCTCCTGATGTGTATGTGAGTATCCTAAGATGCCTTGTGATTGTTGTCAAGGGGTTGGGTTATTTATTTGAGTGAGTGTAGGTTTATAAAGGTTATGTGGGGATTTTATGATATTCCGGGGGGTCTTGACATTTGGGAGAGTTCGTGTTATGATGCGACCTCTTAGATAACAAGACTCCGGTACATTAAAAGACTCATAGATCACAACACCTGGACACATTTATAAGCATCTAAATCATCACCTTTCAGATACATTCAACTCAACATTTATACACCTATTCTCAACACATTCCCTTATTGATTCTCAATTAGATAATACTTATTGAGAATGAATTAAACAGTTCATTTATATTAAATAATACATTTTTAATTGATTTTTAATACTTTTAGGCACAAAATCACCATTTATTTGTTTAATCGTTGCAATTCACTTACAAAGAAAGATGCTTGCTCTGGTGACTCACATACAGTAGCAATGTAACTATAACCATTGGAAAATGTCCGACGAATCTTATTACCTTCTGCACTGTATGTACCATACTTTTCATTCAACTGATTCAATACAATTCTCAATAGATTAAACATTACAATTCACCACTTGATTGAGTTGATTCACGATTCTTTCTGCTTCTTTTGATGACTTACATACAGTGGAAATATAACTATAACCATTGGGAAATGTTCTACGAATCTTGTTACCTTCCTGAGTGTATGTTCCGTACTTGACTTTTATTTGATTGAGAAGAAAACGAATCATAGATTTACACCAAGCACATTCATAATAACTTGTTTAGTATTACGACCAGAAGGATTGTGATAATTCATATAAAGATAATCAAGAACTTTGGCATATTGATCTTCTATACAAAGTAAACCTTTCACTGGACGATGAATCTCAATCTTTAAAACTTTGCACACGTACTGAACAAAATGTGTTCCTTTTTGAAACAGACTCAGAGTCTTGATTGGAACTAATTTACAATCATTTACCTCAATCAAATCAGGAAGATTAGAATAACCGAAGAAAGCAGAATCAAAGATTGTGGTAGTCATTGTATCAAGAGAAAGTGAGTTGTTTGACTTTGATTTTACACTGAAGGAGTTACATTGATTTCTTTAATGTTCAATCCACAGAGTTGATTGTAGACACGATTGAGAATCAATTTATCAGCAGACTTTGCCCTTGATTTCTCATACCAAATCGTCACACATCCGTCATTAGTTTCAACTTGGATTCTGTAGTTTTTCATTTGATTAAACGTGCAGGAGAACCACAAGAACGATAGAACTCAATCATACGATTTGCTTCTTCAAGTGTAGAGAAACTTTGCGTTCTCCACTCTTGATTGTTGTATGGAGTTTGGTAAGTGATTGTAAACATCATTCAGAAAGTAACAGATTTGACATCATCAGCATACTTTTGAGCATACCGATTTGCAATGAGTGATGCACTACTAAAACCAAGATACTTTTGATTCTGATACATTGCCCAGATCAATTTCTTGGTTTGAAGATCAGAACAAGCAACGAAAGTCATCATTCAACCTCCACCATAAACATAGGACACAACACCTTCAGGATGATTGACATTTTCAATCACCTTAATCGGTGCTTCATTGAACTCTTTTTGCCTTTCTTTGTTATGATCTTTAGCATAGATGCTATCATCATTTCTTCCAAACTTTTTCATAAAGATTTGTTCGCAACGAGGCAAAGATTCAGCAGCAATCACACACATTCCAGAAGTGTAATCGTAAAGAACATCGGAGATGATGTAGAGATTCATTGGATTCAATCCTGTGCAGAAGAGAAGGTTTCAATGAACAAATCCCAGGCAGGATTGTCATCAACAAAAGAATGAATGTTGCACTGATCGCACACCCATTCGTATGCAGAATCACAATCTGCATCAGTATTCAGAACAAACGATTGCAGACCTGAAATTGCACTCAGGAAAGCATCATCAGTGACGAGTGATAGACGAAACTTGTGAGTGTGCTTGTCTTGAATCATTGTCATTTGGGTTGGATTCCTTTGACTCTCTTAATATACAGGAAATTGGGGGCAGTGAGTCGTTGTGTGTGCCAGAGATTCAACTGGCACATCATTACATTTTAGATGTGAAATCAGACATCATTGTTGTAAACATCTTGTTCAATTTGAGAAAGAACTTGTTGATTGCACTTTTCTGAAATCAACTCATCATCCTCATCACACAATTCACTCAACCAATAATCAAATTGCATCTGATTGAGTGATTGTAAATTGTCCAGTTGTTGTTCAATACAATTAAGAAGTTGTTCTTGAGTTTGTGTCATTTTGTGAAGATAGATTGATGATAAAGTTTAACAAGATCCCAATTAAACCAGATATGACGATCACTTTTTTCAATCCGATCTTTCATCTCATTCTGAATCAATTCCCATTCTTCAAGTTGAGTATCAAGACTCACATTATCAACACAGTTGATAATAAATCCAATGAAGTTGTGAATGTCATTCATCACAAATGATGTATCTTGTGATCTCCATTGTTCTCGGCAAAGAATGTTAATTGCACGAGAACTTTTGACTTCATTTAATGCCCAACGTGCCCCAACACGTTCAAATGTATGTTGAATGTGTTTGCCGTATTCTTTAACATAAGACTTCCATTCTTTAAGTTCATTCTTGTGAAGTTGAAACGGATGATACTGATGATCTGAAAGTTCAGAACAAATCAAATCCCATTCATCATAAGAAAGTGTGATGTTGCGTCTGGACATTAGAAATCAACCTCCCAATCTTTGTCGTTGTGAAGAGAAACCCAGAAGAAGTTTTTGTTGTTGAGTGAACGTAGAAAGACACGATCACCTTTGTTTTGTTCAATCACACATTCCGATTCTGATTGCATTAGGTTACAGAATCGGTTGCGT
>Ga0208487_1000012_pt1 | contig 49645 bp, 61 predicted proteins | sample LakMenEpi21Sep12_FD_150723 | JGI IMG/M metagenome (GOLD analysis project Ga0208487, IMG submission 150723) | Freshwater microbial communities from Lake Mendota, WI - 21SEP2012 deep hole epilimnion (SPAdes) | ecosystem: Environmental > Aquatic > Freshwater > Lake > Epilimnion/Euphotic zone ...
AGAATAATTCGCAACTCTGTCAACGCTGTTTCATAAGAGTCGCAAGCTATTTCTATATCATCTGTAACATAACCATTATGTAAAACCCTATATTCAGGTTTTTCACCATAAGACCAACGAGTTTCTATGTACCAATGGCAATCTTTATCTTTATGATGATTGCTACTGATAAGCTCATACCATTCTTCAGTAAGTTTAATTATATCTTTTTGTACGTCAGTCATGAATGTTTATGCGTCGAATGTTAATTTCTTCATATAGAAGAGTGCGAATAGCTTCAATGGCTTCATCTGCTGTTTTGAAATCGTGTCCAAATTTATGATAGCTTCGTAGCCTATCTTCAAAATGACAAATAGCAGAAAACATATCTAAAGCTTGATTCGCCATTTCAAACCGTTTTTGATCTTCGGGCAAATTAAATTCTAATATTGCTTTCATATTTTAAAAGTTGTTCACCGATATATTTAGTATAAGCAGGAGGAATAGCTTCAGTCAACTCCCATCCTCGCTTAGGCCAATGCATATCCATGACATTACGCCAAACGTCAATAGAACCTTTGCGGCGACTCTTGCCGGTAACACTCATGTCGCGATAATCAATGCCATTCTCTTCGGCGTATTTTTTAGAGTATCCACGTTTAGTAATGTTTTTTAATGGCGCAACTGGAAAGTTACATTCAAAATATCTTGCTCGTTCGATTGGCATACCAAACATATAACCAGTTAATCTAAACGGTTCAATTAGATATTCTTTAGCACCAGCGACGTTTTCAATAATATAATATTTACAAGTATTAATTAACGCATTGCGAACTGGCTCAATTAGTTTTGGCGTGTCTTTGCCTTGAGAATAATGAACATAAACTGAGTCAGGCTTTGTAGCGTTGCTGTATCCCTGACAAGGAGGTGATGCATGAATAACGTCAAAAGAATTAAGAAAATCTTTATCTTTCAAGATTTCAATGACATCGCCCTTAATGAATTTAAAAGGATAGCTAGGTTGATCTTTAATATCAACTCCAGTCACTTCAAATCCAGCACGATGATAACCCATGCTTGCACCGCCAGCGCAACAAAATAAATCAAGTAATTTCATACGTTTCAAAACGAATTTACCGCATACAATGGATCAGGTCAAGGAAAACCTTCCAATTACAAAGAATTTATTTTTTATTTGCATCTTTTGAATCCAAGAAGAGTGCCAGACTGAATAGACAGCGTTTTGTACCATCCATTTTTTTCATGCAAGTAACCTTTTCCTCCGGTGATTTCACAAGTTTCAGAAGAAAGTTTTGAATATTTTTCAATCATAGCGTGAGTCACTTCATTTCCACCGCTTGAATAAAAACGAAGTCCTGCAAACTTTTCTTTTACTTGTGCGGCGACCACTTGTTCACAACCAGAACTATTTATTTCTTGTTGAATATCTTTACAAAGATTAAAAATAATATCGAACCACCCATCATCACATTCAAAATAAAAATTTTCTTTGAAGATGTTAGGGAATCTATTAATTAGCTTTTCAGTATTCTTATCGGTCATACGAGGATTCTAAGAGAGAAACGCCAGAAGTCAACACAAAAAAACCGCCAACTTGCGTTGACGGTTGATTTGATTTAATTTTATTAACTATTAGAAGTTCCAGCGAATTCCAGCGACGGCAACGATGTCGCCACTGAACTCTTGACTAGCGAACTTATACTTGGAAGCTTGAAAATTATTGTCATAGTATCCAACTTCAGCGTAAGGTTGAAGATGGTTGAAGAAGGTGCGGGAAACGCCAATCTTAGCTGCCATAACATCATAATCAGTGAACTTACCATATTCAACAGCAGGAGTAACAGTGAACCAACCAAATACATCAGTTGGGCGTTCAACACCAACGATATAACCAGATTGCTTTAGATTAAAATCGTGTGAACCACGAATGTAAGGAGTTAGATATGGGTTGACCAAAGCGATCTTTGGAGCTAGTTCAATAGAATTGCGACCACCAACAATTGAGCTTTGATGGCGTAGAACTTGTAGATCGCCACGAAGAGAGAACTTCTCAGTAACCTTTAGAGCCTTACCAACGCCTACGTTCCAGTGAGATTCATCGATACTGTTAGAATCGGGAAGAATAACACCACCAACATAACCATCTACTCCAAAATAAGTAGATCCAATGTCAAAACCAGCGAAAGCTTGTCCGCCAGTCTTTGCTAGACCGTTTACGATGTAGTGGTTATTATAACCAGCGTTAATGCTGGCACGAACTGAAGACTCAGTATCCGCAGCAAAAACTGCGACTGAGGCTAGAACTGACACGATGAATAACTTAAATGACTTAAATGACTTAATCATAGGTATACAATATTACACAAGAAGTTTAGGAAGTCAAGAGATTTTTTCAAGAAAAAACCCGTCGATTTCTCGACGGGTGATTCGTTTACTTGCTCGCCTTTCTGTATTGTCGCTTGCCAGAACGGGCAAAAGCGATTTGACTCGTCTTTACCCTACGGTTCGCATCAGCATTCACATCGTAAAAACTTACGAATGATTCTGAAGCTGAATTAATCTTTGCACAGTAAGTGGTATTCTTGCTGTCCTTAGTTACGATAAGGGTGGTAAAACGACCGGCGGTATTAGTTAGAACATTATTAAGTGTCATAGCAAAGAATCTTAGATTTTCACCGGAGAATTTCAACAAGTTTTTTCGGATTCTTCTATCTGTTCAATATTTATTAATTTACCGACATATTTACCATCTTCTTGTCTGACTGCTATGCATTTTGCACTGAAAGATCTATTTTTACTATCTACAATTATTATTTCGTGTTCGAAGTTTCTTTTATTTTCTATCGCCGTTTGCCAACTATCATTTATTTCTATTCTAGTATTTTCACAAAGAGCGTTAATCCAATTATTGTTTTCTAAATCTTTAAATAATCTATCTGTCAAACGTATTAATGCGCTGTTCGCCCAAGTAAAATTTCCATTTTCATCTGTCTCAAATATAGGCTCTTCTCTATTATCTAATATCCATCTTTGTCGATAAAGAATCGTTTTTGTTGACAATTGAAGATCATTCATTTGATCTTTCATGCTTTTGCCGCCATTTGGTTTTAATTCTTTTGAAATAGTGGAAACTTCTGTTTTTAAAACAGCAATATCGGTGGTTATTGTTGTGAATGGATGTAGCTTTTTTATAAAATAAAACATATAACCGCAAAACGCAGTAACAATAACAATCGAAGCGTTAATTTGATTTATGGCTTCAATTATTTTCTTGAAAGTGTCCATAGATATATTTCAAATTACACTTATTTTTGATTTTTGTAACGACCTATTTAATGTTTTTTATTTATTTTTCTTTTCACTTTTTTCTTGCTATCAATTTTCTCCAAAAACTTTTCGCTTACTATTTCAACTAGTTTTAATCCTAAAAAGCCAGCTATAAATGCAACGCCATTTTGGTGTTTAATATTTACAATATTTAAAGTATCAACTAATACAGGAGTTAAAAAATTAGCTGCCGACATTCCACCAACAAGAGAAAGGATTACAGATTTTGCATCTGTTTTATCTGCTTTAGTAGCCATCAATATTGCGCCAAATAAACCGCTTATTAAGAATCCAATTTGGATGCCCATTTTTTGAAGTTGTTCCATAATTATCTTTTTTTATTTTTTATGGATTTCTTTTTGATGGAATGATCGCCATTTTTAATTATAAATACTAGCAAAATAATTATTAAACATAAACAATATAAATATATATTTAACAATCGCGTTTCTTCTTTGATAATCGTTTCTGAACTATCATTAATTAAAGTTCTAAATTTATCTTTACTGTCATATATTCTCTTTTTATAATCTAAATATTTTTCACCAAAGAATGCTTTACTGTCCATTTTCTCAAAAGCTGGCCCTTCTACGTCTTTTGCTAATTCGTTGCTTATATCTAAGCAAACTCGAAACTCTTTTAATTCCTCTTGAGTAAGTATTTTAGAAATAAAAATTTCGTTATTAAAGTACTTTTCTCTTTCTTTTAAATGACTATTAAATTGATCTATAAACTTTTTGTCACCTGTAGTTGTATACGCAGCACCAAGATAGGTTAAATGGTCTGTAGATTTTCTAAGGTAGAGAGTTATATCCCTGCCAAATCTAAATCTAACAAATGCTTTTTCTATGTCTTTTAAACAAGATATTGAAAGAATAACTAAAAGTGCAGTTGGCAAAAGTATAAATAATAAATATTTCTTTATATTTGAGAAGATTTCATTCATTTTTAATGTTTATTTAATCCACTTTTGTTCTTTGAGTATGTCGTCAATTAAATCTTTTTCATCGCTATCCATTTCTTTATCGAAACGTTTTAATATTTCGGTTAATGGATATATTTTATCTGGTGATTCTTTTTGTTTTTCTTTGAGTTCTTGAATAACGTCTACGATTTTAACAAGAGGAGATTTAAATTGTTCCACTTTGTCGTGGGTGGCGAAATTGGCAAGTTCAAAAGCTTTAGGGGTAAGAGCTTTAAGAATAGATATGATTGCAGATCCCAACATATTAAATATTGAGAATACTGCGGAAGCAGCGGGATGAACTGTGGCAAGAAGACGAAGAAGAACAAAAACGACTACAAATACAACTATTGCGGTCAATGCACTAACAACAAACTTCTTTAATCCCCAAAACACAGCATTTAAACCAAACATTCCGCTCATTGAATCTAATACCGCTTTATTTTGATCAGCTTCTTTAGCTACTTCTTTGGCTTTGTCGGTTAACTGCCACAGTTGATCGTCATATTTTTGATTTAATTCTGACTTTTCTTTTTGAAGCTTATTAATTATATCATCGCGTTGAGCAAGTAATTCTTCTCCTTTTCTACGTTCTTCAACTAAAGCTGAATTCAAAAGATCTACAGTAGCTTTAATTCTTTTTATTTCGTCAATATGAGGAGAGCCGACAATAGATATAACTCTTTCGTTTAGTTTTCTGGCTGTATCTACTTGAACAGGAGCGTTGGTAACTTGATTTAAAGAATGTTGAATACCAACAGAAAGCCCAGAGGTTTGTATCCTCTTGCCTTTGTCGTTCTTTTCTATCTCTACTAAAGTAGTATCTACTTTTTTTTCTTCTTTAGCGATAACTTTTTGATTGTCATCAATTTGTTTCGCTGGTCTTATAGTAGAGAAGCACCCAGTAAATAAAAAAACCAATATTATTAATATTGGTAGTTTGGTTGTCATATCTGTTATTACACAGATAATGATAAAAAGAAATAATTAAAATTATCTGCTGATTTCTTCCCAATCTATAGAAGCGAATATATTTTGACTATTACTTCCAGCGGTAACAGCAAGAGTAAGTTCGTAAGGCGTTGAAGTTAATCCATTTCTTTCTAATTGAAATTTAAAAAGAGCTTCTTTAAGAATATCAATTGATGGAGAGCCTTGATTAGAAGAGTTTATAAATCCACTGGCAAGCACTCTTCCTCCAGTAAAAGAAGTTCCACTAATATTATATTCAACAGCACTGTCAGTGCCAGCACTTATCCAGCTACCGCCAGTAGTAGCACCAGAAGCAACTACTCGCCAACTATAATTTATACCATTACCTATACCCATCATTGAAAGCGCAGTTAAAATTACAATACCGTCTAAAGCTGTGCTTTTTAATCTTACAGAAATCACTGGATAATAAGTTCCTGCAACTGCAAGGCTTGATGGAGTATTTATTGGAGTTGCTATTGCTTGTTGTAATCCACGAAGTTCATAACCGCCTTCTGAAATTACAGTTGAGCAAATTTGCTTAAGAGTGCTGGAGCTAGAAGTCGCAGCGGTATTTTTAATTTCATAACGAAGCGGCAAAGATGCTGTTGTAATATATGTTGAAGAAATTAAATTTGCATGATTAAATATATGACAAACAATAATTTGACCATTAATTATAAATCCAGTTCTAACAGAGCCGACACCTAGCCATTCAATATCCATCCAAAAAATTTGAGCTTTAGATGTATCTAAAGTTAAACCTGAAGGACCAGTTCCATCTAACTTGTCTGCATTCCAAGACGATTGAGCTACTCTAGTTTCTGCTAGACCACCACTTACATAAGATCTTTCTACAAAATTTACAGTTGAATTATTAACTTCAAAATATATTCCATTATAATCGTTATAATATCCAACTCTTTGACGAAGACCAGTTTTTTTAGCTTGCATCACAAACGTATTTAAAACCAACAATGATTTTCCCGGTTGATAGGAAAATACTTTGGTAGTTTCTCTTATAACTTCAGAGTTTATAGAATTATCAACAGCCAAATCTACTAAACCTTGATTTGCATTAAAAGTGGCAGAAGCAGTTCCTGTAGTCGCTGTAGTCCAAAGACCGTTGTCTTTATATCTATGACAGCTATCAAATAAAGTCAAAGGAGTGGAGACTCTTTGGCGACCAAAAATATCAAAAGCAGGATTTAAAACACCGCCGCCAATAGTAAAATCAGTATCTCTGGCAGGTCTATAATATTGATTTATTGAGTCATAAATCAAATTAGTATTGACATTCTGAGGGAATTGTACTGCGAACAATTGGGCCATAAAATTATTTACACTATTTTCGTCTGTATACGGTGTTTTCTTTAAGCACTTTATATTTTAAAAGCCTATTTCCTTCAGAAATTTTTACATATTGATCGTCATACAATAATACTAAATCATCTTTTTTAAAACTATCTCCAACTTTAACTAAAGAATACTTTTTAATTTCTTTGTCAGTGAGGGTCGTTACATTGATTGCTCTATGTATATTTGAAGAATTATCGCTCACTATTGGAACCTTTCTTATTCTTCTTGTTTTTCTTGCGGCCCCAATCGATAGAATCGTGATTATCTTTATATTGTTTACTAAAACAATTTCTTGGTTTATCACCTTTACCAGCACTCATAGTTTTCTAATTTTTTATTTGGTTTTAGATCGCTCATTATTGCAAGTCTTTCAGACTCTTTGTAAAAAGTCCAATCTCTTATTTGTTGCCAAGTTCGACCACAGCCTACACAATGATCGTTTATTAACTTACATTTTCTAGTGCATGGAGTTGATATTTTAGCAGCAGTGTCCTCGTTTGTTGTCATTGAGAGGTTTATACACTGATTTTTGTTCTTTATATTTGTATAATTGAGAATAAGCTTCTTGAACGTGCTTATCTATATCTTTTACTAGATAAGGAATAGACTTATTAGAATCGACTGTTTTGATTGATTCTATTAGTTTAGATATAATGGATTCTACTTCTTGCATTATAAAATGGTTGTCCGAACAGGATTTGAACCTATACAAAGAGAGTCAAAGTCTCTTGTGCTACCATTACACCATCGGACAATTTAAATTGGCGGTGAGAGAAGGATTTGAACCTTCGGTACTCTTTTGGAGTACGGGGCTTTAGCAAAGCCCTGCATTAGACCACTCTGCCACCTCACCTTAATTTTTCTATCTCAAAACATCCGTAACCAGCTTGGTGTTCGAATGTTAGTAGTCCGCATCTTTTACTTCTTTTGTTGGTACAGACTCCGAAATCAAAGTCTGCATCTCTATATTTCTGATTGTATAAAGGAATAAAATGCTTACAGCCAGAACTACAATCATTATAATTGTAATCAGGATCGCTGTGGCGACGAATTTTTCCTCCATGATCAGAATAATCTGTGTCTAGGACTTTACAAAGATCTAATAAATTAAGATCAGTCCTCACTTCTTCTTGTTAGACTTCCTTACAGAATGATTTGAAGTTCTGAGACCATAGTTCAAATCTATCCACGCTGTTTCTATCAATGCTTTATCTTTCGTAAGCTTCATCTTTTCCCGCATATATCTCATTGTCCAGTTCTTCCACTTCTCGTTGTCTTCTGGACTGTAAGTATACTTTGTATGCCAATTAGGAGTTTGATTATCGCAAATATCTTCATACTTAAGATCTAAGTTAGCGATCTTAAATTGCTTGTCTATAATCTTTTTAATATGTTTATCGTTCATACTCCTGTAGATCCAAAGCCACCAGCTTGTCTCAATGTATTATCTAAATTTTCTACGTTATTTAAAGTGGCAATATAACAAGCTTCAAAAATAATCTGAGCGATTCTGTCGCCCTTCTTAACAGTAAAGTCGATATTCTTATCTGTATTATAAAGAATAACTCCAATATCTCCACGATAATCAGAATCAATCACTCCAGCCAAAACATCGATACCGTTCTTATAAGCTAGACCAGAACGAGGAGCAATTCTTCCGTAATAGCCGGGAGTAATCTCCATTGAGACGTTAGTCTTAATTAGCTTACGAGTGCCGCAAACTACAACGGCATCTTCTGCTGCATATAAATCATATCCAGCAGCAAAGTTTGTTCCTTGAGTTGGGATAATTGCATTTTCTGAAAGCTTCTTTACGTTAATTTGTAAAATTTCTCTATACATAATTATCACTTATCTTTTAGAATTGACATCAAAATTCTAGCTTCTTTCGCTGGAATATCATTATAAGAAGTCCAGACTTTAGCTTCAGCATTCTTGTAAACACCCATCTTCCAAGCGTTGCGAAGATAATCTTGAAAATCCTCGAAAGAGTTGATATTAGAATTCTTAGCAGTCTTCTCTAGCATTCCTTGCGAAGAAGGAAGAGCAGACTCGTTGTCTTCTTCGATAATAGCTGGTGTACCTTTCTTTGAGGCATCAATTTCGTCACTACCAACGATATGTACGCCAAGAAAGTTTCTTACAGCCCTAACGAATGCGCGATTTGCTGCAATCGTTTCCAAAAATTTGACAGCAAAATCCGAAGTATTGTTGACTGTAGCGTTTGCGATATCTTCGTAATAACTTTCATGCTCTGATTCGTAGTTTGGAACCCAAGTTATTCCACACTTAATTGTGACGTAAGATGGTTCGCACTTGATAACATCGTACTTTACGCTTGTATATCCTCGCAGCTTGGCAAGTTCTTTAATACCAGCAAGCTTGATAAGAAGCTGGCTATCATTAAGACCTTCAATCGAAGTGGGAGCTTGCTGCTTGCGTAGCTCAAACCATCCTTTATTTGGGAAAAGATGCTCTGGTTTAACCATTGCTCGCCAATTGATTGATCCGTCTTCATTTGTTTTATAATCTATTCCTTCGATCAAACCCCAAGCATTACGGGATTGAGGAACTAGATGTGGATTCTTTTTCTCGTTCATTGTAAATTTTAAAATACTCCTGTTCTTCTTCGAATTCTTTCGAGAGAATAACAGTTTCTCCAAGTTTGTCAAGAGGCGAGTTTCTTAAAAATGAAGCTCTGGATGAATACATTTTTCCAGAAGAGAATAGAATTTTAGAACTGGTAAATTTACTGGTAGAATTAATTTTATTCTTAACGTCTTCAGACAAGGAAGAGGGTTTGTCTTCATGAATATCCCAGTTCAAATATTTAAATCTAAATTCGTTGATCTTGTCAATTTGATTGCAATATATTTTTAAAGATAAACCAAGATGCTTACAGTTCTTTAAAAAGTTTTCGGAAATACGGTCAGAGATCATTACCGTAATATTTTTTATATTTTGTTTGAACGGTAAAATTAATGATAAATTAATGTCTTTGTCGGTAATGATATTTATCTTTCGATTCTTAATCCAAAAATTTAAAGCTTCAATAGACATATTATCAATATAATCTAGTCTCAAATTAATAAATTGATCTTGCAAAAATTTTTCATCAGTTGTGTAGTTGGGGACAATTTCTACTACTTTGCGATTAAATTCTCTACCCAAATGAATTAACTCAAATCGATCTAAATCATTTTGAATATTCAACTTATCTAAGATATTTTTCGCAACAATATATGGGCTAATAAAATTAATTGTTTTGGGCGACTCATTCAAGTGTCCATAACTTGGTAAATTGCCATCTCTTGAAGAATCAATATTAGTTTGAATATTTCTATTCCAGACAGGACACACAGAGGAGGATTCAAAAATAGAATATAAGCCAACGCTAGGAACACCAAGAATAGAAGCAAAGTATAGAGAATAATTTTGATTAGCAATTAGCAATTTAGATTTAGAGATAATATAAGCTTCTTGCTTTTTATTTATCTTTATAAAACATCTTTTAGAAGCAAGTTTTGCGTCTTCATCATCTGCCAATTGAAATATTTCAATATTATTTTCTTTTAAGAATGGGGTTATTAAAGATACAATGTCTGAAAAATAATCATATTTACCATCACTATACTTACAACGAGTATCGAAAACAATTATATTTTCTTCACACAACGGAAGATATGCCAAATCAATATCTGGCTTATTAATTTTTACTCCGCATTCCAAAGCGTATTTTTCAGATATGTTCATATACGTCAAATTGAATCTTGTCTTTATTATTCTTCGTGAAATTTAAATATTTACGAGTCTCTAAATAAGGAATATAAGCAAACTCAAAATATTTCTTTTGGTTGCCTCGGCCTTCAAAGAAATACGGATCGTCCATCTTGTCGCAGTAGTTCAAGATTTTATGTACAAATTTATTGGAAGAAATGAGATCAAAGTATTGAGGTTTTGTAAAATAGTATATGTTATGATCTGGATATTCTTGCTTGATGGAAGGAAGCAATGCCGAACTAATAATAACATCTTCTTCATTTTCAGGCATGACGAAAGCAATGCGCTTGCCATCATCTTCCTTTGATAAAGAATTAACCATCTTTTCCTGTGTTATAGTATTGTTTTCCACTGTGGCGACTTTTATAAAATAAGCTAATACGTCAGATCGTTTGAGGTCAGTCTTTAATCTTTGTATCCAATGCTCCACACCAGCAGGATCTATTTTTGCTAGAATATTAGAATATAAACTCTCAATCCATTCTTTATCTGGTAGCGATTCATCTGGAACAAAATTAATATTTCTTTCTCTTTCTGTGAGTTCGATTTGAGAATAATCTACATAAGGAAACGAATCGAATAGATTTTCGAAATACTTTCCAATAATTTCTATGCTAAAGTTTTCTAATACAAAGTTCCTTGCTTTCTTGCCAATAAGAATTCTATCTTGCAAAGGCATATCGTATACCTTTTGTAGTTGTTCTGCAATGCTCTTGGGAAGAGTTGAAGCTTTAATGAATTGAGTACCCGGTTCTCTATACTCAGCCCATTCTAAAGGTAATCCGCCGCTTTCAGGTGAACAACAATCTTCTCCACAACTATAATTAGTTACGAGAGTAATTAGTTCAGTCAGTTTTGCTTCTTGCACAGGAATTTCCTGTCCACCAGAAGTAAATGGATGGCAATAAACATCCATTAAATTATAAATTTGATTTAACTGTTGTTCATTTACGCCATTTTTAATATTTGTTGTTTCGCAAGTTTTAACAGCTTTACAAAAAGGACAGTTAATTCCATTACCAACGAAACTATTAATATGATAATTATGACAATTCTTACAGAAATAAGTAGTTAGAACTTTTTCGCTTTCTATATTTTTCTCTTTTAAGAGTCGAGAAATATCCCAACCTTCAGCCCAATGCGTATGCAAAAGAAGTTTTGCTTTAACTGAAGGATTATTGGTGCAAAATAACTTAAAACCGTCTAATAAATTAGGAACACTTTTACGAAGTTGATTTCTAAATACGAAACCGATAATAAAAGAATCATCAAGATTAAAAACTTTTCTTATCTTTTGGACTTGATCGCTTGGTAGTTTATAAAAATTATCTACATCTAAACTACCTCTGACGGTCTTAACATGATTATGTCCAAGTTCATGCAAAGCTTTTTCAGCAAATGAAGCCCACACGAAATAATGTTTGATCTTGGACGCTGCAACAACTGCGTCAGGCAATATTGGCAAACTGTCTAAGGTTGTATGGATAATACAATTAACCTTGTTCCACCAAGGCTTTTCGAAATAACCATTAAAACCCCAAATGTCTTCAATACCTAAATAAATATCTGGCTTGAATTCATCAATAGCTTTGTCAATAGATTCTGATCCATAAGCAAGCATTTGAGAACGCTTTGGATCTTTTTGTATCTCTCTAATTAATTCTTGATCATCGGGCAATGATCCGACACACTTCCAAGGGGTCAGCTTGGTTGCATCGCTGCTCCAAGTCAAAGAATTACTTAGTTCGATCAATTCGTACTTGCCTGTCTTATACAAATAAGACAGCAAATTCTTTTTATGCTTACCGAATCCGGTAAACATTTTGCAATGATTGCTATGAATCAGAATCTTTTTCTTTTGCATTAGAACTCCACTTCATCAGTCGCCATCTGAGGTTCTGGGGCTGGAGCCTTTGGGGCTGGAGGTGCTGAATTCTGTTTAGCAGTCTTAGGAGCAGATTCCTTGGTTAGCTTACGAGCATCATCAAGAATAGAATAATACTTGTTGATAAAAGAAACCAAACGAATGCATTCTCCCGGCTCAAGTGGAATCTTGAAGTTGTCAGAGCCATTGCGAGTAATAGAAAGGCCAAATGCAGTATACTTTACTGCGTTATCTCCTTGGCCCTTGGTCTTTTCAAAAGGAGCGAACTTGATTGAGGTCTTATTCGCTTCGCTGTTATGGAAGGTGAAGTAACCAACCTTCTGTTGAATTGCGTTAATAATCTCACCCAATTCAAACTCATTGAACTTCAATGAGGCATTCTTAGATGGATCATTTCGACTCTCTGAAAAAGAACCAGTCTTCTTCTGATCGTTCCAAGAATGTTGGGCGATCATGTTCACATAAAACTGAGGATCTTGACCCTCCTTTTGTGAAATTTGGAAACTAATTGCACAACCCGCATTCTTGGAGTTGGGCTTGTAAATCTGTAAATTCATATACCGCAAGATATTAGTGATATCCTGCGGTATTTCTAGTAAATTAAGCTATGTAATAGAAGATAGTTTTAGCTGTAGCCAAGGTTATATCTGTGGTAACTTTAAATGGCGCAGGAAAACTAATTGGAGCAGAGATGGTAATGGCTTGACCCATAGCTGTAAAGCCAGCGGTTGCGGCAACTACATAAATACTAGATCCAGTTGGACAAGTAATTGATGTGGCCGTATTAATAGTGCAGAAAGCTGGTAACTGATTCATATATTTATATTACACAAATATTGTTATTTTGGATACAAATTTCTAGCTTTAGAGTTTTATCGCTATTTATAATTTTTTCTGCAATGAGAGTTTGAATTTCTCTTTGCAAAGTCTTATCGACTTGTCTAGCTCCAAAATTATTAAGTTGGATGCGACTGTAAAGAAATTCTACCACGTTATCGTTATAAGATAAAGCAATATTTCTAGGAACTAGATCTTCAATAAGCTTATCCAATTGTTTCTTTATAATTGATTTTAAATGAGTATCATTCAAGCTATTGAAAACAACAATTTCATCAATTCTATTTAATAGATCAGCAGGAAAATAACTCTTCAATGCTGACAAAACATCTGATTGAACATTATTATTTTTAGCGTTAAAACCAATCGTTTGTGTTGTCATTGCTTGTGCGCCAATATTAGTGGTCATAATTATAATGCAATTAGAAAAATCAACGATGCTTCCAAAAGTATCGGTTAGCTTTCCTTCTTCTAATATTTGTAGCAAAGAGAATAAAACATCTGGATCTGCTTTTTGTATCTCGTCAAACAATATAATGCTATGAGCATTCTTCTTAACTTTTTCGGTTAGTATTCCGCCTTTATCATATCCAACATAACCGGGACTAGAGCCTATTAATTTATTAATAGAAGTCTTGTCGGCATATTCAGACATATCTATATAAATAAAACTGTTCTTATTTGAGTACATAGCGTTCGCAATCAACTTGGTACAAAAAGTTTTTCCAACTCCGGTTGGGCCAGCGAACATCATTGAAGCGAAAGGCTTTTTGATATCACGAAACCCAGCTTTGGAACGCAATAAACATTTATATATTTGATCGACTTGATTAGATTGGCCGATCAATTCATTTTCTAAAACTAATTTAGTATGTTTTAGTTTTTCGAAGTCTTCTTTTGTGAGGTCTTCGATAGGTATATTTGTCTTGCTAGAAATAACAGAAAGTATATCTGATTCTGCAACTTCATACTTTTTATTTCGCCACTTTTCAATCATCTTTATAGTAGCTTTTTCAAATTTACACAAAAGATCCATCAAGAGTTTCTGCTTTCTTGCATCGGTAATATTGCGATTCTCATTTACTTTCTTAATTTGAGCTTCAATTTTTTGCATATCAGGAGTCTTTTTAAACATACCTAGTTTAATTTTAGATCCTGTTTGATCCAATAGATCAAATACTTTATCTGGAAAACGACCGCTTAGATACTTGTCTGCCATATCTATCGCATATTTAACGATAACGTCAGAATAAGTAACGATATGAAAATTTTCGTAAGAGTGCTTTGTAGACTTTATGAGATCAAATGTTTCTTCTTTATTTGGTTCTTCTATCTTGATGATTTGAAATCTACGAGACAATGCTGGATCATCAGCAATAGTTTTTCTATATTCATCGAAAGTAGTCGCTCCTATGCAACTGATATCACCTCTTGCAAGATAGGGTTTTAAAATATTGGCAACATCCATACCATTTTCTGGATTTCCAGCACCAATAATCGTATGAATCTCGTCAATAAATAAAATAATATTAGGATCTGTTGTGACTTCCTTTAATATGTTCTTAATCTTCTCTTCAAATTCTCCACGGTATTTGCAACCGCCGACGATCATTGTGATATCAAGAGCGTATATTCTTTTCATTAAAAGAAAGTCAGAACACTCACCTTTAACGATAACTTGCGCTAAAGATTCAATAAGAGCAGTCTTTCCGACTCCCGCTTCTCCGACAACAAGAGGATTATTCTTATTCTTGCGACAAAGAATCTCTGATATTTTTTGTATGAGATTGGTATTTATATGAAGATTATTAATCTTTCCAGACAACACCATTTCATTCAAACATATAGAATATTGCTGAAGATTTTTATGAGCAGGAAGAATAGGAACAGGCATCTCTTGGATTCTGCTTTCTTCTTCAATTCTCATAAGATCATCCTCTAAAAGAGTTTCTTCTATGTCTGCACATATTTTATTAAAAGGAACGTCTATTGAATTAATAAAGTTTTTAAAAAGTTCATCTTTTGTTTCAAACAAACAAATAAAAATATGCTCAATACCTACAAATTTATGATCAAACTTATTAGATAAAGACTTTGCGCCATTCAATAAATCTTTTGCGTCTTCGTCTAAAATAGGTTTGCCAGACTTCTTTGTTGTTTGCTTATAGTGAGAATCTATAAAAGAGTTTATTTCTTTTTGAAGAGCATTTTTATCTACTCCATACTTAAAAAAGTTTTTCTCTATTTGATCTTGATTAATCTTTGTGAACGCTAATAAGAAATGCAAACAATTGATAGACGAGCTATTTCTATTCTCGGCTAGTGTACAGGATAATTTAATTAGCTTCTGTGCGCGTGGAGTAAAATTAAAGTTTTTCATTCGATGTCAGATAGCTTCATGTATATATGATTATCCATAATTCCGATCTTGTCAACCCATAAAACATCGTCGCCCTTCTTTCCTACAAAGATAACAATGTTTTCCTTTTCAGGTATCTTTAAACCAGCTTCAATGTATTCGGTTAGTCTAGCATTCTTGCCGCCATCTAAGAACATACAACTAATACTGCCAACTTCATCCTTAAGTTGAAAACGATAGAATGTAGAATTAGATTTCTTAGTCTTACCTTTATAAACGTCTTCAATAACGCCGACTACTTTAACAGTTTCATCTTTGAATGTGGAATAGAATTCTAGCGTATCAGTGAAACCGCTTTCGCTTTGATCTAAAATATTCTTCAGCCTTGTCGAAGGTGTATATCCAAGAAGTTTGTATTCAAAAATCCAGTTAGCAAATTTTTCATGATTCTTGTTTTGATCATATATCTTTTTATATTCTTGATACTTCTTCTTGAATGTTTCCTTGCGCTTGCCCCCCATGAAAGGTTTACCCTTTTCGTCTAGTAGATTAGCCTTGATAGCGCATTCGCTTATGATTGTTAAAACATCGTAATCATATTTAGGACCAACATTGCAAGCGAATCTTTTTTCTTTATCAGTCAATAGATTAAAAGCTTGAGCTTCTAGTACAAGTCGCGATCTCTTATTGGTATAAGAAGTTAGAGTACCAGCCTGAATTAGTGATGAAAATAGTCCAATATTAATTCCAGCTTGTTTGGCGGTAATAAATATATCGAACTTAGTAGGAGTAGTTGTTTCTCTAAAATTTCTTAACGCTTCCAAAGATTTTTCAGAAACGCCTTTAATAGAGTTTAATCCGAAACGAATATCCTTTCCTTCGATAGAAAAATCAAAATCAGACTTAGCCAAATCTGGAGACAGCAATTCAATATCAAACTGAACAAGCTCTTTAGAGATTTTATTAATTTCTAAATGAGAGTCAGGCTCAAATTTAGAAAGCTTCAAAAGAGCTAGAAAGAATTCTTGTGGATGATTGAACTTAAGATAAGCGGTCCATGCAGCCAGAATAGAATAAGAAATTGAGTGAGACTTGTTGAATGAATAGTTCGCAGAGTCTTCAGCAACTTTCCATAGTACGTCGCCAATCGCAGGATCAAGATTTTGTTCTGTAACCTTTTGTCGGATTTTGCCTTGCCATGCTGGCATTTCACTGACTTTCTTTTTACCAACGATACGACGCAACTGTTCTGATTCATCAAGAGTAAATCCCAAGCGCACAGCCATTTTCATCAACTGCTCTTGATAAAGTGGAATACCGCCAGTATAAGACAACTCTTCTTTAAAGAAGTCATGAACTAGCTGGAACACTCCAGAAGCAGAGTATGTAGCGTATTGATCGGCGAAGTCCAAGGCTCCCGGTCTCGCGATAGCGATTACAGCACTTAGCTGTTCAAGATTCTTAGGTCTAACTTTACGGCAGACTTTAAAGTTTGTTTCAGCTTCAATCTGGAATAAACCTTGTGGAGTCCTGAGATCGCTAAAATTTAGATACAAGTTAGGATCATCAAGATCAATTTTAGTCATGTCTAAATTAAGCCTCTTGCAGACTTCGCTAACTACAGTGAGAGTTCTGAGACCAAGAACGTCAAACTTAACCATCAGTTCTGCGACGTAATTCATATCATAACCACTCACCAAGTCGCCATCAGATGTCTTTTGAACGGGGCAGACTTCTTCAATCTTGTAATAAGAAATAGCAATACCAGATGGATGAACGCCAGTATTTTTATTTATGCCTTGTAGTTTGCAAGCTACTTCATAAATATCTTTATTGTTATTAGCCCAAACACGAAATCTGTCTTCTTGTTTATAAGCTTCTTCCAAGTCAAAGACTCGACCGAATTGTTTGGGAATAAGATCGCTGACCTCATTAACCTCAGTCTCAGAAAAAGAACCTACAATCTTTCCGCATTCTTTGATGCATAGTTTGCTGGAAAGAGTGTTAAGGGTTAGAATCTTTGAGGTTTTACCGGCGTGTTTATTCTCAATGTATTTAATGACTTCTGATCGGCGATCATAACTGATATCATTGTCAACGTCAGGAAGAAGTGAACCATCAAGATAGGTTATATCGTCCTTGATAATCTTCTTGGCTCGCGAGCGACTAACGAAACGTTCAAAGAATAGTCCGTATTTAATCGGATCTACCTTTGTTACTCCCACAAGAAATAGCACCAGAGAACCAGCAGCACTACCACGACCGGGGCCAGTTGGAATATTATTTTCATGACAGAAATTAAGAATATCCCAATTGAGAAGCACATAGTCTACGAAGTCTAGTTCTTTAAAAATCGATAGTTCCATTTCTAACCGATCAACGTAATCGGCAGAATCGGTGGTTAGATTTTTATAACATAGTGCTTTTAGAAAAGTAAAGTTATCAGATCCAACATCGATACCAAGTTTTGTATAATACTTGTCTTCGATATTAATCTGTGGCAACCGAACACCGGGAAGCATTGCGTCATTATACGCAACGAAATCATTATAAAAATTTAAATCTCCACTTGCCATAGCTGTTTGGTAAAAATTTTGAAATTCATCTGAACGTCGTACATGGAATTGTGAAGCATATTCTCATCGAAGTCAATCTTGTATTCCTTCAATTGAGCTTTGATGCTCGTTTTCAAACCTTTTTCTCTAAAGTCGTTTAGTTTATATTGCCAGTAAATCAACTCATCTCTATTCTGGAACTTTAGATTCTTTTTTATTGCTTTAGCTAGGCAATTTGTGTCAAGAATTCTATTAGTAAAAGAGAAATCACTGTTCTTACCAAGAAGCTTTCTGTATATATTATGAATATAAACGTCAAATCCAAGTAGATTTTGTCCGACAATTAAATAACTGGGATCAAATAGATACTTTTCAAATTCATTTAAAATAGGTTCTGGATCTTTTGCTAGATAATTGTATCTATCGTAACTAAAATGAGTTATCGTAATGGCATCCTGAGACATATTGAGAGGATTCCATTTAATATAATTATCTGATTGATGAATAATATTAGTTCCTTCAGCAATAATATAACTAAGCTGCCAAGGTTTATTTTCTAAATCTAAAAGATTTAGATGACAAGTTTCAAAATCGAAACAAATATACTTTTGTTCTTTATTAAAGCGTAACATTTTGATTTTCCTTCCATGATTCAAAGCAGAATTCATTACTACAAAAATGATTCAACTCTGGTTTTTGCATATTGCGATCCTTACCAATGGATCGATTGCAGATAATTTTATAAGTTTGAAAAGCTTTTGCGTCTTTTCTCTGGTTATAATATATGGTTTTAACTAGAAGAGTTTCTAACTGATTATTTGAAGCAAACTCTTTCACCTTTGCCTCTAACAGATAATCAAAAGAAATGTTATTTCTCTCAATGAACATGGTTGGTTTAGCAAAAGAAAAATCAGGAACGCAGTTGGCAAACAAAAAGTTATTCACATGAATGAATGAGTCATAAAATGGAATACATAGTTTTAGATCATTATCGCTCCAAATATCTTTGAGAGACTGAGAATCTAGGAAACCAGAAAAGTCACAGAAAGCTTTTGAATAGATTTTATTCAGAAGCTTGCATCCGTTAGATGTTTTAGAAAAAATAATTACTTTATGTTGAGAATTTGCATCATCTTCAAGAGAAGAGTTTCTAACAGAAAGTCGCAAACCAAAAATTAAATCTATGCCTAACTCTTTTGATCTTTTATAAGCCTCAAAGAATCCGACAAGAGAATCTTCTACCAAGATTATCTTTTTTAGAGAATTGTCTTTAGCGATCTTGAATATGCTATCTGATCCATTTTCAGTAACTTTTTTTGGATCGTCAAGCGTAAGTATAGATTTACCTATACTGTAGTGCGATTTAAACAACGGTAACATTTCTACCGTAGAGTAACAGAAGCTTAGAAGCTGTCAAGATCGAAGTGATCAACATCTTTCTTTTTGGCAACTGGTTCTGGTGGTGGAGCTTCTTGCCAACAAGGGCATCCAGCATAATTTTCAGCAATTATTTTTTGATCAGGCTTTTGAATTTTTACTAAATCTTTTTTATCAAAAGCTGTTTTGATAAGAGCTTTATTTTTATCGTACAAAGCAAAATATCTAAAAGGGAACTTGTATGTACAATACCACATAGGAGTTCCATCTTTTTTCATTTGATTTGGTTGTTTAGCAAAACCGCACAATAATTTTCCAGAGAAGCTGCCGTCTTTTGGCATTCCTTGATTCGCCGCCATATTTGAAACAGCAGTAGATTTAGAAAAAGTATCGGCATACTTTTGATATCCAGTTAATTCATGTTCAAAGCCAATCAATTCAAACTTGCTTTTTGGCTGCATTTCCATGACAGCACCATCTTCAAGATCTTGTTTAAGAAATATAAACTCCATCTTGATATTTTTTATATGAGGATAAAGCTTACGAATGGCTAAAGTATACATATAATCCTGAAGATTATCTGATATTTCTTTGCCTTCGTATTTCTTTTTATTTGTTTTGAAGTCACGAATCAATACAAGACCAGCTTTTTCATATATGAAAAGTTTATCTATAAAACCTTTGATCTTATAATTAATATCATCTTGTTGCACTACCAGTTCAAAATCTTTTTCAGAGATAACTTCAGTAGGTTCACCGTGCTGATTTCCAAAAAAATCATAGAATAATCCTTTAAGAACCATTTCGCAAATATCATCTAAGTCTTCTTCTTCGTTAAGCTTTTTTCTTTTAATATGCTTGTATATTAAACGCTTTATAGCTTTAGATGAAAATGTTTTTTTGTTCTTTATGATTTTATCATAATGAGCTTTATGACGTTGTGCGCCAAGACATTCAAGAATAATATGCACGGTATCACCTTTCAAAGCTCCACTGTTTGTCTTGTCAGGGAGCTTAAGATGATACTTGCACCAATATTGCCAAGAACACGCTTTAAGCGTCTTGATTTTGCTGGCAGATAGCGTTTCTTTCAACATTTAGTTGCTCTTTATAATTCTTTAAAAGCTGAACCTTCTTGAACGAATTTTCTTCTTTGTTATTATATAGATAGTTAATGATATATTCAATTTGAGCAATTCTATTATTTTTCTTGTTTATCCACTTATCTATTTCAATGTTATTCTCAAGCATCTCGCCGAAGTCTTTCATCAATGGAAGTCGTATCTCAAGTTTAGAAATGTCAAAAATGCTTGTTAGTTTTAGATAAATCTTAATCGCAGCTTCTAATCCTCTGTTGGAGGTTTTATCTTTATCATTGTTGGTGGCAATAATTATCTTATTAAGATTTTGAGATAATAAATAGGATGTTTGCTTTGAACTGATTTCAAGACCAAATATAACCATGTGGTTATAAATATTTTGTTCAGATAATGCCAAGCTATCGCCGATACCTTCAATTAGAATTATCTCTTTTGAATTTTCAACAGCATTTTGAAATTTTGCTTCGTTGTTGAACTTTAAATTTATTGGGTATATCCAGTTAGCTTTCTTTCCAATATGTTTCCATTTGGGAAAAGAACTGCTAGATTTCCAAAGAAGATGGCGACCAGTCATGCCAATTACTCGGTTGTTTTCATCGTATATTGGAAAAACAAATCTGCCATTCATTTTACCAGACATTGAAAATCCAGCATTGTATAATTTTAAGGTTGAATCGGAAATACCCTTATTATTATAAAACTTATAATGTGGTAAAAGAGTTTTGATTTCGTCGTGATCGAAGAATTGATCGACTTGCATTTTTTGAATTGGCTTTCTTTCGAAATCTGAAATTTCGTTGTTATCTAAATCTTTAATTAGCTGTTCAATTTCAGAGTCATTATCTTTTACACTCAAAGACAACAACTTTTTAAATGGCATATATCCGGTATTTGCTACAAAATCTCGCCAAATTCCAGTGTCTTTCCAGATTTGCAATGCGGTTCTATTATCGCCATCTCTGTAGATTGCGTTAGTTTGCCAGTACGAGCCTCTATCAGTAAGATTATACCCTAGCTGACTAAGAATAGTTTCTATTTTTTCTTGGTCCATATATCAGGCGGTAAGATTTGGAACGTCATCATCAGAGTCGTTTGAAATCGAAGCGTTTGCGCTTAGACCATCAACGATGTCTCTAAGATCTCCTCTTTCTGTAATTGCAAAGTTATTAAAATCTAGATTTACAAAATTCTTCTTCAAAGAACCGTCTGGCATTTTAACTGGATTGATCGCACTAAAAACATCTCTTCCAAGATGTCTTGCTTTTACATTGATTAGTTTATGAGTGCCGAATCCTTTTTCATTCTGAAGTTCATCTGTTGTTTTATTGCGAAGAATAAACATATGAGATGAAAACTGAGTAATACGATCTGAAAGAGAAACGATACTTTCATCATCCACTACGTTAGCTGATTGGCGATTGTTTACAATACCAGTTCGATTAGACTGTACTGAAGTAAACATTGAAATACATGGACCTGCGTCACTTATGATTTCGCGCTGAATACATTTCTTATACTTATCAACTAGTTCGCCAACAACTTGATGTTCGCTTTTATTATTAGAAGAGTTTTCATAAGTAGTCTTAATATAATCAAAATTGAAAATAAGAGGATTTCCTCGGCCTACTTCAGAATAATAAAAACGCTTAAGAAGATTGATCTGAGCGTCTACGTTCATTCCGCCGACATTATAGTAAAAAAGTTTTTGCTTTCTTACTTTTTCCCAAACGGAGCGAACCTTTTCAACAATAGATTCTCCAGCTTTACGCCAGTTTCCGCTCTCAATCAAATAAAGAGGAACTCCGCTAAGTGCGGCACATTGGCGGCTGATAAGTTCTTCTTCGCTCATTTCTCCGTTATCAAAATGAAGAAGAGGAAGGTTATAGCGAGCGCAAGCCTTAGTGGTAAAATCTAAACAAAATTGAGTCTTACCAACACCAGAACGGGCCACAACGACAGTGATATTTCCCGGTCTGAGAAGAGATCCATACATTCCTTGAAGTTTGGGATGCGGACCTTCATAGCCAAATTGATCGATTGGATTGTTGCCTCTCTCTTCAATGAGGTCTTCCATCTTTTCATAAATATTTATTGGCTTATCTACGCCAGTCTCGTAGAGATTAATTTGACCATTATATATTTCATCAGCAGTTTGAATGATTCCTGCGTAATCAGTGGAAGATGGCATTGATCTCATCTTCTTGCCGATATCTGAGCAACAAGAATAAATCTCTCTTCTCATAGTGAATTTCTTAAGTTCTTTTGCAGTTGAAAGAACTGTTTCTTTAGAAATCTTTCTAAGAGAGAGAGATTGAATGAAATCTAATGGATCTATGTTGTCTTCGAATGAAATGCCAAGACTTTTGACTCGTTGAGTCAACACGATATCATCTATCGTTTCTCCATTTTCTACTGCCTGTTTTAAAACCTTAAAAAGGGTGCGATTGATTTTAGAACCTTCATTCCAAAAGTCTTTTTCTGAAATGAAGGCCGAAATTTCTAAATACTTTTCTGGATATTTAAGCAATCCAGCGAGCAATTGTGTTTCTAATTCGTAAGAATAAATCATCCTACAGGAGGATACACTTACTCGTTGCTCATGTCAACACTTTCTTCGCTGTTTTCCGCTTCGATTAAATATTTTTCTAAAGCTTTCCTCAAGCCCATTTCGACTATAGAACTGGCTACTTTAGTATATATAACTGGACAACCATCTTGATCAACGTAAGCCACGATAAAACCTCTGGACGAATCATCCGATCCAGTGAACTCAAAAAGTTTATTAAAATAATTCTCAGGTATTTTAAAATTTTTAAAATTTTCTGAGTTCTGTTCTCTTTTCATTTATTATTATAATATTACACCTTGAGATTCAAACAAAGAAGTGTTTATTTCTTCGTTTTCAAAAATCGTTACAAGAATAATACCGTTTTTTTCACAGAAAAGTTCTTTTTTACGATCTCTCTTTAGTTGATGCAAGAAATTAATTCTATCTGCATGAAAGAATTCAATGTATTTTTGATGCTGCCTACCTTGAACCTCTATTGCAACTTTCTTGTTTGCGTTATAAAAGTCCAAGGTTAGGCGAGTGCCAACGATTGGAAACTCTTCAAATACTATATTGTTCGACCAATATTTATGTACGAAGTCTTTTACTCTTTTTTGCAACTTGCTTCGACTTACAGCGTCCCAATCTATGAGATACTTTTTTAAGTTTTTGCAACGTTTCTTTTTATTATTCAGAGTCAGAAATTCCATTGCTAAAATTTAATAGATTTTCACTGATATAATTAAACAAGAATTTCTTGAGAGCGGCATTTTCATTCATCAAAGTTTCGAACTTAGCAGTGCCTTGAATCTTATCTGGAAAGTCTGTGAATCCAGCTTCTTTTAAGATGTTAAGAAAGTCTTCATCGAAGTTGATCCAAGCTCCCTTTTGTTCCGCAAAGCTCCACATCAAAAGAAAATCAAAGATTTCCTTTTCGATCCAGTTCGAACTTCCATTCTTTCTTCCATAACGAATTGGATATCTAATAACAGAATTAGTCTTTTCATTAGGAGACTTCTTCACAGTCACCCTTACGATGTGGCCGATATATGGATTTTTATATTCATCATAGTTGGCCTTTTCATCTTGAAGAATAAGGTCGCCCTTGAATCTAGCGTCGAATTCTACAATCCAGTTGGCGAAATGCAACAAAGCGTTTCCACCTGTAGCTGTAGTTTGGCGAATTGGAGCTTTGCTATATGGATCTAGCTTGATATCAGCACGAACCTGAGAGATGAAAATAGCAATGTGACCTCGCTTTTGTAGGGCGATAGATAAACGCTTCATTAGATCGGCGGCGATAACTGCACCGCCAGCAACCTTTTGTGACTCTTCAAAGGTCTTTTCTAAATCTCCCTTTCGAATCAATCCATCTACAGAATCAAGCAAAAAGAAATATTGCAGATTCTCGTCATTCTTAAGAACGAGTTCTCGGAAAGCATCGAATACAGTTTCATGAATGTTGGATTCAAAAACGAAGCAAGTGCCTTCAACCCACTTATCAGCTTCAAAAACAAACTTAACCCCTGATCGTTCGATCATGTCCTTGCTCAATCGACCTTCAGCTTTAATATAAAAGCCCTTACGCTTCGCAGGTTGGTCTAGGAAGTTCTTCATAAACTGAAGGGCGCAGCTTGTCTTTCCGCCCTCGTTGATTCCAACGAATCGATGAAGGCCAGTCGTAAGCCCTCCTCCAAGTTTATAGTCGAACAGTAGACTTCCACTAGAAACACGATAATCAATCGTATCTTCAAAATTATAATGAGAGTCTTTATTGGATTTCAAAAAACTACTCATTTGCTCTTGTGACGTTAAAATTTTGCTTTGTTGTACTTCTTCTTTATTCTTTTTACTCATTTTAGAAAGTCTTTCAGTGTTTTGGGCTTTTTCTTTAGATTATAGTCTTCACCAATCTTGTCTCCAAGCTTTATTTCTTCTTTTGCAACTTCAGGTTGAAAATTAAACTCTTGGAATTTTTGTTTAAGATATTCGGCTTCTGCATACATATAAATAGCCAAAGATGGAACAGTTTTTAATTTAACCTTTTTCCAAAACTCTTTATCTGGATATTTGGTAAATAATTTTTTAAACAACGCATTTTCCTTTTGCCAAAAAGTATTACTTTTTAATATTGGCGTTACGGTTCTTTCGATGACATCAGAAGGATAAAAATCCTTTACTCTTTTTCTGGGCTTTTTTATCTTTGGAATTTCTTCCATGCGTACACAATACAGCAACTGCGAACCATGTCAACACAAAAAAACCGCTGGTTGCCCAGCGGTTTGTAAATTTTAGATTATTTTAGGCTGCGGGATTAAATGTTGCGCTTTGCATTTGAGGATTAGCTGGTCCACTTTTGGCGTTTTCAGCTTTTAGCTTTTCATCTACCTTCAAACCTTCGTCCATTAGATGTGGATTAATTTCTCCAGTTGGAGGTGCTGGTTCTTGAGGAAATACAGCAGTTTGAGCAGCTTCAGACTTTTCAGACTCTGGAGATTCTCCAGCTTCTTTCTTTCCTTGGTCATTTAAAGCGCCTTTCTTTTGCATCTTCTTTAAAATAGCTTTTTGAATAGCAGGAGGAAGAGTCTTTTGCTTTTCAGTTAATTGACCAGCCATTTCATTTAGCATGGGGCGATTCTTCATATACGACATGCCACACATATATTTGGCATCGGTGGTACTCATTCCAGCGGTGTTGACAAAGGCTTCGTCTTTGAGCATACACTCGCTCATGTATTCGCTGTGCATTTCCATTTCATCATCCTCCATCATATTAGAGATGGAGACTTCAGCGATGAAATTTTTATTATCGAATTTAAGTTTTGATTTCATATTATTTATTTCCTTCTAGGACTTTAATTTGATCTATCGTTTTTGTTAAAATGTCACCTTTTTTAAAGTTAGCTCCATCGTTAATAACTTCATAAGCAATTACTTTACCCATATTATCAGGAAGATCTTTTACTTCTTTGATAAAACCTTCGCTATTATAATGTTTGCATGAAGCGTTTATATTAAGAACGCGCATACCAGCTTCCATTTCGTTCTCTGTTTTCATTTCTTTTTTATCTTCTTTTTGAGAATAAATAAGATAATTATAAATAGAGAACAAATAGTCTTCCATTATTGTAATCTTGCTCTGAACCCAAGGTTCAATTTCTTCAGCCATTGATGGATTAGCGCGAAGTTTTTCAAGAAGATCTTTAGAATAATCAGAAATATAAGCTAATTGAGCCATTGCCATTTCAGAAGCTTCTTCATTCGTATCTTCAGATTCTGTTTCAATTTCTTCGGTAATCTCTTGAGCCTGAGACAAATGAGGGGCTAGTTTGAGTAAATCGCTTTCTTCCCAAAATGTAATTCCATCCCATTGATGGATTACGTCTTCGATTCCGCCTTTTGTGGTATAATCGGTTACTGACTTCTTTGATTCCCACATTTTGCAAGACCAATATTTAGCTTTCCAGCGAGGACCGGGATTAGTATCGCATTGGTGGCGAGCGCGAAAGCTTTTTCTGCGAGCGGGATCATCTCGCTTTATCTCCATATTTGGATCGCCGAAGTTCACCTTTACGACGTTTCCTTTGTCATTTTTAACGTAAACAGAAAACTTCTTTGGACCCTTGGAAGTTCTAAAAGGTTTATTTAGAACTTTTTTGTCTTTGGAAGCTTTTATTTCGCCACTTAAATTAACCGATATATTCATTTTAATCTTCTAAGTTAATAAAATTAAGATTTAATTCATCTTCATTTACACCAAATTCTTTTAAATCAGAAAGAGCTTCATTAAAATCACAATCTTCGAAATCATTAAAAGAATAAATATCTACTATTTTATCGTTCATATTGTTAGTTGGCTATGTCTTGATCTGCGCGACGATAAGAGTCTTTAACTTTGCCGCCACCTTGCATTCTTAGGAATGTGTTTACTCTTGCCATAGCCCATGCTGCTCTTGATTGTCCAGGTCTATGACTTGCGCTAAATGCGCCTAAGCCTCTGCGATATACTTTCTTTAATTGACCAAGAGTTACTTTCTTAGAATGTTTAGCGTTATGATTTTTTACTTTTTCTTTCAAAGCGTTAGTTACCTTTTGGCTAAAAGTTATTTCAGCTTTACTGACTAATTGCTTTTCATCTTTTTTCTTTAATACTTCTTTAGCTCTTTCTTTAGCGTCAGGAGATGTGCCAGCAGATCCAGGTTCATTTACATTAGAACCTTTTTTACGTTCATCTGGCTTTGCTGGGGTTTGAGCAGAGCTTTTTGGGCCTTGTCTCTTTTTTGCGCTAATTTCTTGGCTAAAATCTAACACTAGTTTCATATTATAAATTACACAAGATAATTAGATTTTGGAAAAAAGAAAGCCGCTTTTTAGGGCGGCTTTCTCGTTGCTTTGTTTTATATTACTTCTTCTTACCGCCACTTGGCTTTGCTGGGGCGGCTGGCTTGCTTGCTGGCTTTACAGCCTTAGCTGAAGCGGTGACAACCTTGGTGGCAGTCTTTGAAGTGTTCTTTACTGTAGTCTTAGCTGTAGTCTTGCTCATATTTTTGTATATGTAGTTTATCTTATACTTGAGAGAATGTTTTTCAATTTTTATCGAATTGGACATGCGCCACCAGCACATTCAGCCATATCTAGCATTTCTGAACTGTTAGTTGTGATGTTTGTAAGAGGCTTAACCTTAGCATTAGCTGCTAGATAAGCGGCTTCATCAATTTCCTGATATGGAGCTTGCTTAAAACCGTGATCCTTAAATAGAAGGAAGCTAACGCTCTTGATATTGTGTTCATAATTATCCTTCAACCAAAGCTTAAGAGATTCAAGTTCTTCTGGCTTATAATAAGCAGTTACAGAAACAGCGTTGTCTGACCAGATAGTTTGTAGTTTCTTAACCATATCAAGTTGCTTGATTACATCCATATCCTTTGTAAGGATAGATCCTTCGGGAGTCTTGCATGGGAAGTAAACGACGACAGTATCGCGATTTTCCGTTCCATCGAAGTTTACAAGGAATTCGACATGATATCCCATGTCTTTGCAGGTTTGAACCAAAGCGTCAGAGCTAGACATACGAACTGTACGCATATAATACTGACTGAAGGCTGGATGAACACCGGGAGTAGCTCCACCAAGTAGACTTAGTGTTCCGCTTGGCTTAATAGTCGTGAGCTTGATGCTTTCAGACCAGCCACGATGCTTGCTCCAAGACTTGTCAAAATTGCGTAGAGCAACATAGCAGTCATCAAGCCAATCAAGCTTATCAAGAGACTGGCACACACCAGTAACACCAAGGCCAAGTCGCATATTCTTGTGAACGATTCGGTTAGTCTCTTCGTGAATGAATGGAAGAGCAGCGATAGCTTTTTGAGTCTTATAAAGAAGTTTTGCACAGTCAATTAGTTCTTCTTTTGAAGTGATGTTATTTAGATATAGCTCTGAAAGATTGCAGCATTCATAATTTGAAAGACTAATCTCAGCGCATGGATTGGTCATTTCGCAATTATCTGTATCGGTTGGATAAAGAAGATTTTGTGAGATAGGTCCATCTTTGATGCGTCCAAACTTTTGAGAAAGAGGAAGATTAAAGAATCCATAAGGCTCGCCATTTGCATAGCCAGAATCCTTGTTGATTTCATAACCATTCTTCCAGATCTCTTCAAGAACATGATCATAACTATCGGCATAAATAGTATTATTGCTCATTGCTCGCCAATTGGGGACGTTGCCAGAACCCCAATTCTTGGCGCGAAGATAAAGAATATCGTCTGGATCGCCTAGTGCGATTTCTGCGCTACGACGTACATTGCCAGCAACAACAACGCTGCCAATAATATTGCAGATATCCAACACATCAATTGAGCGAAGCTTCTTGCCTTCGCGAGCTTGGAAGATCTTTGTGATCTTATCGATTCCGTCAATAAGGATTTGTGGGCCACTAGCTTTTCCGCCAAAACCCTTGATTGGCTCACCGTAACCTCTGATGAGAATAGTCGAGTACGAAAATGATTTACCTGTAACGTAAAAAGCATCCAGAACTTTAGAAAGTAGATTAACCCAACCTTCGCGTTTATCTGGCACAATGTAATCAGCGTCTTTAGTTCCTTCATGAAGTACATTTACACCTTTTTTAATCTTTGGAAGCTCATGAACATCTTCGCGACGAATGCTATAACCAACACCACCGCCAAGCATTAGATTCTCAAAAAGAAAAAGAAATGCTTTTGGTTCGCGCATTGCTGTAGCCCAGCAATTAAGAAGAGAGTTTGCGCCAAAGCGATCTACAGTAGAAGTGCCAAGTTGCCAAAGCATTCGACCAGCAAAGTTGCACTTAAGATTAAAAACATAATCATAAATACGTTCTGCTTCTTCTTTTGTATATTGTGCGCCAATCTTTTGTGCGCCATTGATGCAACGCTCTACAGTCTCATTCCACTCTTCAGTAGTTCCATCTTCCTTTAGACGGGCATAAGTTCTCTTGTACACGATGTATCCAAGACCATTAAAACCCCAGTTGGGCTGCTTATTTTTATATTTGGAAAGAAACTCTGAAGAGAGGATTGGTAAATCATTATTCATGGTAAATATTATTATACACCGATTTTAAAAATTATCGATGTCGTAATTTACCATACGGGATACTAGCTTGTCAAACGAAATTTTTGGATTCCATTCAAGTTCTTTTCTGGCTGGAGTTGAATCTCCCCAAAGCAAATCTACCTCTGCTGGTCTGTAAAATTTAGGGTTAATTTTAACTAAAACAGAAGATTGAGCGTCTTTAATTAAAGCGCATTTGGTAGTTATGCTAAATTGTTCATCCGTTCCATTTCCATTCCAAACGCCAGATATACCTGCATTTTCAAAACCTTTTTCAATAAATTCTCTGATGGAATGTGTTTCGTTGCTTGATAAAACATAATCTTTTGGTTTTTCTTGATTCAGCATTTTCCAAACACCATCTACGAAATCTTCAGAATCAGACCAGTCTCTTTTAGAGTCTAGATTACCTAATTCAATAGGTTCAAAAGTTTGTTTATTATTTAAAGCGTGAAAAATTCTAGCCACTCCTTTACTAATCTTTCTGGTAACAAACTCTTGTCCACGTTTAACACCTTCATGATTAAAAAGAATTCCATGTACAGCGTACAAACCATAAGACTCTCTGTAAACTTTTACATTGTGTCTTGCTGCGGCTTTCGATGCGCCGTAAGGGCTTCTGGGTCTGATGGGATGAAGAATGTCTTGTGGAGAATATGCCACATCTCCAAACTCTTCACTAGATCCAGCAGAATAAAAACGACAAGACTTTTTATGTTTTCTAATCGCCTCTAAGCATCTTACTACTCCAGTAGCATTTGTGTCGAAAGTTTGCAATGGTATTTCCCAACTGCAACCAACAAAAGATTGAGCGCCAAAATTAATAAAATAGTCAGGTTGAATATCTTTTACTAATGAATCAATACTAACGCTATCTCCAAGATCTCCATATACTAATTTGAATCTAGGATTAGTAATAAAATTAGAACAGTTGACGAAGTTTGGATTAGCGGATCTACGCATAACTCCATAAATTTCATAATTAGTATTAGCTAACAGATATTCCGCCATATTAGCACCATCTTGTCCTAAAATTCCAGTTATTAAAATTTTCATAAATTATTATATTATATTAATTGAATTTATATAAATGTATACAGGTTTCTGGAGTATGGTTTTTAATTGATCCATCATAAATGCTTTTTGAAAAATATAAATTTAGTTTTTCTTTATACGGAGATAATTTAAGATTTATTGGTCTATATATAGAATCAGGTAATTCTTTATTTTCTAATGCTGAATCATGGGTAGTTAATAAAAGATATTTGCTAACTCTTTTAGCTTCTTCTATAAAATATAAATTATATTCAGTTGGCAAATGCTCAAGAGTGTGTCTGCATAATATTAAATCAATAGATTTTGAAGGCAAGGTATTTAAATAATGAAGAAAATCATCATTTATAAATTTTGTTTTTTCATTGCCGTATTTAATATTATTACTTTTTACAATATTCTCTACTATGTCAATGCCGATATAATCACATAGATTTGATTGTATTGTTTTCATCCAATTCCAATCACCGCATGACGTATCTAGAAAAAATTTAATATTATTGGTATCAATGAATTCAATTAAAAATTTTCTGATTGAATCAGTAAATTCTAATGTACTTCCAGTGCCGCTTCTGGATTCATCAGATCCCCATTTATTTAAAGAATAAATATCTGTAAATACATGTTGTAAATTTGTTCTGTTGTTCATAAGTGACATAAATTATTATATAATACAATATAATCACTACATATTCCATGGCATTCTTTTATATCCCCATTGAATCCAAGTTCTGGAAGAACACAGATGCTATTTGGGTATAAAGTTTTATTTGGATAGGTCCAGATATAACCTTTGCTTGTTAAAATCCAATCTTCATTCGTGTGCCAAAATATATTTAATTCTGTATCTTTAAGCAATTCAAAAAAAGCATCCCCGTTTTTAGCGTGAAGCCATAATCCTCTTTTTGAGAAAAAAGAATAATCTTCTATTTTATATTGAGGTTTATCGTGACCTAAACACCATTCTTTATTTATGTACCAAACATCTATTTCAGCATCATAGCCGCTTTCTAAAGCTTTACTTATATAAATTGGATTATTCTCTTGTTCTTCGTCGCGACCATTTATATTACCTCTGTGAGCTATTAATTTCATAATTCTTCAAAAAGAATTCTAAATCTTCTGGAGTTCCAAGTCCCCACATTTTATCGATATTAAAAGTTTTTATTTTCTTGTTGTCTTTAATAGCTTCGTTAAATACAGGGCAAACATAAAATTCATTATTTACTCTTATATTTTTACTAATCATTTGTTCTGCATATTTAACGTAGTCACTTCCTTTTGACCAATAATAAATACCGACAGTAGCGATATTAGATATAGGTTTTTTTTCTGCAACTTCTGTTACATATCCATTTTCATCAATTTTTACAAAAGACCATTTTGGATGCGTAGATTCAAAAGAAAGAATTCCCGCATCAACTTTTTGTTCAATCATTTTATACATAAATTCATTACTATCCCATTCTGCAAATTGATCTGAATTTGCCATTAATAATGGTTGATCGTTATTTATAAATTCTTTTGCTAAAAGAGTAGTGCAAGCGGCTCCTTCAGTAATACCATTGACCTCTACGATTTTACAGTTTGGCGTTATTAAATTAAGAAGCGTGTCTAAATTATATTTTTCTCTATGTTCTTTTTGAACAACGAAAATAAAATTAGCTTCGACATTTAAATTTTCAACTACGGTTTGAATCATAGGTTTTCCTTTAACGTCAATTAAAGGTTTTGGAAAAGTATAACCTGCTTGTTGAAATCTGCTTCCTGCTCCAGCCATTGGAATAAGAACATTTAGTTTTCCTCCTTGCCACTTTGGAATATTCATTGTAGTGATTATAAGTTTAGAATTGATTTTTTCTTGAGTTAAATCTTCTGGATTGTCTACTCTTAATATATTCGCTCTGCTTCTGCTTGCCGCAAGTAAACCCGTTGGTGAATCTTCGACTATGAGAGTCTGTTCTGGCAAAACTTCCATTATGCTCATTGCTTTCCAATATATTTCAGGATATGGCTTTGCATTTTTTACATCTTCATTAGATAAAATAAGATCTAAATATTCAATTAATCCAATTTTAGAAAGCATTATCAATACAGATCTGCGAATAGAATTAGAACAACATGCTAATTTAAAACCTTTATTTCTAAGATTTTTAAATAAATCGATCAGTTTTTCATTTTTTGATAATTGAGAAATCGCTTCTATTGTTAATTTTTGTTTTTCTTCCCATATTTGTTGATGATGTTTTTTATCTAAATTTTTATGTTTAGTTAAAAGATCTAGTTTTTGATTAGTTTTTAATCCATCGTATATAGATAAATGATCAGCTATAGAAATTTCATATTTTGTATCTATTAATCGCAATGCTTGATTTAATGTGTCGTAGTGAATTTTTTTTGCATCGACTAATACGCCATCTAAATCAAAAATAATTAATTTAATCATAGTTTTCTATTTTCTATATACGAATAAGCTGAATCGTCAAAACCTGCTGAGTTTAATGTATTATATAAATATTCTATTTTATCTGCAAAACTATTAAATGATGCATGGCTACTATTAAATATATCTATAGGAATTTCTCTTATTAATATATCTTTATGATTCAGATGAGTGCCAAGAATATGTTCATATGGAAAACAGTGGAAACCTTGTTTTAGATACTTCATTATGTATAAATAGACGCACGAATAATAATTCATCAGTTTTCTATTTCCGTACGCAAATAAATCAATCGGTCCTGTTGAGTGGTTCCAAGATGGAACATAAATTTTTCCAACAGGAATATTAATCATATCATTTGTTTCAAATTTAATTTTTGTATCTGGATAATAGTCGGTTCTACATCTGACAATAATATCGTATTTTTCTTCTAAAGACAGTTGATTGGCTTTCCATATTTTATAATGGAAACTTATAAAGCTTCCATTCCTGATTGAATCTTGTATCAGAAAATGTAAACAATTTGGAACTTGAACATTCTGGAGCATTATATCAACAGTTGATTCTTTAAATATTTCAAAGTTTTCTATTTCTACTTTTTTTGGATTAAATATCTTTATGAAATCATCAACTGTTTCATTGTTTTTATCGGACTTTTCCCAAAAATGACCATAAACATCGCCTGGATTTTTTTCAATAATTTCTTTCCATTTAGGAGAGCATTCATTTAAATTTCTTATCATTCCAGAAAAACAATAAGCTATTTTCATAAATTTAAAATACACCTCTTTCCATTTTATTTATTTTATACATATCAAATAAAATATCTAATTCGTTTTTATATTGCGAATAATTCCATTTTCCTTTAACTATTGCTGTGGCTATGTATGGAAATATATTGGAATCATAATGATGTAAACCTCTTTTTTTATCTAAAGATGTTGAGGCCATAAAACAATTATTATATTCGAAATGTAAACAAGCAGAAGAAACTTGTTTTTCAAAATTCCAAATATCACAATTAAATAAATCAAATATCTTTTTTAGCTTATCGGAATTGCAAATTGTAGGCTGCACTGAAAACATTAAATGTTTTGGAGTTTTAATTAAATTAGAATAATGTTGTATTTGATCATCTTCAGAATCTACTTTTATTAATTTAATAAAATCAGTTGCATTGTTTTTTGTCAATTCAATAAATTTATTAATTTTTTCATAATCTGGAGTATCAAACAATATCATGTCTTCATGAAGAAAAAGAACAACATCTGATTCAATTTGATTCAAACATTGAACAACTCTTTTAGTGTAATTTAATTTTTCGTCATAAAAAACTTTATGGTATTCATTTGGAATTGCTTCATCAAATTTATTAACAAAAATAATTTTTTCTATATTTCCAAGATATTTATCAGATTGATTGAAAAACATTTTCCATACATCTTTGTAATCAGTATGTGTATAAAGAATTAATTTCATTTATTATGATTTTTATTTGCGTTATTCATATAAGCATTTTAATGGTTGCTTTAGATTCCACAATCCATTTTTTTCTAACCAGTATTTGTAATAAATAATTGAATTAGATAAATCTCCTTTATTATTTTCTATTTTATATGCGTAATTGTGATAATCACTATTTACATAAAAATTTTTAAGTAGATCATCAAATATTGTTGTGAATTTTTGCATATTTTCGTAACCAGAATAAAACCACATGTCTGCTGGGCCACAGTTAAATCTAGGCCAGTCTGCCATATAAAAATATTTCATATCTAGTTGTTTATTGAAGTTTATGCATTGAACTGGATATTCTACACTTGTGTTTCTATTTATTCTTCCAAGATCGAATCTAGATTTGATTAATATATCATATTTAATTTTAGAAGAAAAACACAATTTAAAAACTTTTTGTATTGAATAAAAATGACTAAGCACTGCTTTGGGGCTTCTTGGGCATCCATGCAAAGTGTGCAAATTTCTTTCTTGTATTAGATTATTGAAATCAATTTGATTTTCAAAAATAAAATTTTTTGGATTATATAGAGAGATAATTTCTTCTTTTTTTTCTGGTTGCCAATTATGTGTATAAATATCTACATCGTTATTTTGTAATATATGTTTATTTATATGCAAAAATCCATCATTGCCTTTTGAAGACAAATCGTTTAAACTGTCAAATAATCCATGTAGACATAATGCTATTTTCATTTTTTGAAAAGATTAAACTCTCTTAAATCTCTGTAAGGAGGATTTTCAATTTGGTCTGGAGCGTTTTTGGGATAATCTGAAAAAAGTGTTAATCCTCTGGCAGCTTGTTCTGGAGTCATATACATATTCCATCCGCCATCACCAAGTTGATCTATGTGATAAGATACGCCTTCGGTTCTTCCTTCGTATCTCATTTTTTTAATATAGTTAACAGCGTTAATATCATCTGTTAAAATCATTCCGCCTTTCCCTATTTTTAGCGGCTTCTTATGATGAAAAGAAAGACACATGTAAGATCCTGAAATATACATATTAGATGTTAATCTTTTTGCAGAATCGTATATTGGAAACGGTTTAAGTTGATAAATTCCAGACCATTCCAATTCTTCAAATTTTAAAATACCTCCAGCTTGAATTATAGATTGAGGAATTGATAAATAAGTTCTGGCTGGTATAGTAACTTCTTTATCTTTAATATTTAAATATTTACAACACAGAAAAATTGCATCTGTGCAATTATCGGTCGCTATGGCGTATTTAGCGCCAGTGTATTCAGCGATCTCTTCTTCAAACCACTTTACTATTTCGAAGGGATTACGTTTCATTTTTAGAGTAAATTAAAAATTCTTTTTTATAGCCACATGATTCAAATAATTTTTGACTGGCATCGTTATCTATTTTCACTTTGATTTCATTTATTTTCAAATTTTTACAAAATTCATTAACCATAAATTTTCCAATTCCTTTTCTTTTAAACTCTTTTGATACAGCTATTCTTAAATCATTATTAACCAATCCGATAAAACCAACAAATTCATTATTTTTTAAACATATTTTGTAATTTGAGTTATGTTTTTTCATGAATTCAAAATGTTCTTCTATTGGTATTTCTTTCTGGTCAATAAATCCTTGTTTATCAAAGTTTCTTATTTCCCAAATATTTTTCCAGTAATTTTGATTGCACTCAATTAATTTTAGTTCCATATATCAATTTCTTGAGGTGCGGGATTTGATGGATTTGACCAAAAAATATTAAGATAGGTTCTTGTTGATTTCCATCCTTGCAGACCAAGCAATGGGCCTAAAGAAGACCCTATATCTAAATATTGATTTTTGTTATAATTTTTATATAGCTCGTATCCTAGTAAATTACTTAATGACGAAGCGGAAAATAAAAATAATGTATTTTCAATTCTATTTTCTTCAATCCATTGTTTAATTTCGTCTATTAAATAATAGTTGTTGATCATACAATTAGATCCTATCTTATAATGTTTAAAAACTTTAAATGGCAAATCAGTTAAAATAGAATTTTCATTTGATACGAGAACAATCTTTTTAGTAGAAAAAATTGGCACCATTTCATATATAAATCTTTTATAGTTATCGTTTATCATGACATTAGAAAATGATAAATGTTCATGATCGTTTGGGCCATATAAATCTATACAAAATTTCCAAGATCCGTCTCCATCTAGGGCGTTTTGAGGTGGTATGCCTTTGAAGTAATTTTTCTTTTTAAATTTAAAAGCTTCCGTTAATTTTTTATGAAAAAATAAATGTTTTTCAGGATAGAATTCTTTTCTTTCTTCTTGATTATAAGAGTTTGGATTTACAATATTCTTTTTATCTCCATGAATATCGCCTTGTATAAAATATCCATCTCCTAGAACAACTGTTTTATTTCTCAATATGGTGACTTCACCATCAGAAAACCTGCTAAAACAAAAACCTTCATTATTAGAAACAAGATTTAGTAGTTTATCGAATTCGCTAGAAAATAATTTTACCATATGTAATTGTTTTTATAAAAATTAACTATTTCAGAAAGCTCTTCATCAAATTGTTTAACTGGTTTCCATCCAGTTTGTTTTAGTTTAGTGTCATCAACGCTATATCGCACATCTTGACCAACTCTTGAATAAGATAAATCTAAATATTTATTAAAATCTTGATCAGAATTAAAACAAGAAATTATTTTTTTAACTACGTTGAGATTCGAATCGTAGTAATTTCCTGATACGTTATATATTTCATTAATTTTATTTTGTTCAATCAAATGGATTACAGCACTGGCTGTATCTTCAGCGTGAAGCCAACTGCGAACGGGAGAGCCGTTATTGTGCAGCGGAATTTTTTTATTTAGTTCAAGATATTTGATGCTTTTAGGAATTAGTTTTTCTATATATTGACCTATTCCATAATTATTTGAAGGACGCAAAATAATATAATTAATATTATAAGTTCTTGCCCAAGCCTTTATGAGCATATCTGCCGCAGCTTTGGTGGCAGAATATGGATTGCTGGGAAGTAAAATATCATTTTCGTTAAAACTTCCTTCATTAATATCTCCATAAACTTCATCTGTGCTAAAATGAAAAATTGTTGGTTTTTTAGTTCCTTCTACTTTGTATTTTCTTATGGCTTCTAATATTGAATGAACTCCTTGAATATTAGAATGAATAAAATCTTCACTATTTACAATACTATTTCCTACATGAGTTTCAGCGGCTGTATTAACTATATAATCGCAATCGAATAAATTTTTTAAGTTTGCAATATCGTTTTCTTCAAAAAAGAAATTAGAGTATTTGGAGAATTCGTTTAATAAGGTTTCTTTTCTTGAAGCGTATGTGCATTTATCAATTCCTCGAACATGCCAGCCTTTTTTAAGTGCTAGTCTAGTTACATAAGATCCTATAAAACCAAAACATCCTGTTATATAAATAACTTTTTTCATTTTAAATTTAATATTTTAATAATTTTATTTGCACTTTTGCCATTTCCGTATGGACACTTGTTAGATATTATGAAATTTTTATTCAGATTCAAAAACTGATCTAATAGGTTTTCTGGATTTTTACATAAAAAAATATGACCGGAACTTATACCTTCTGGTCTTTCTGTTGTTTTTCTACAAACTATAATTTTTTTATTTAAGAAACAGGCTTCTTCTTGTATTCCTCCAGAATCCGTTATAATTAATTTACAATCTTTAAGAAGCGTTAATAATTCAGAATGCTCTAGTGGATTTATTTTTTTAATATGTTTATATTTATCCGCTTCACATCTTATGATTGGATTTGGATGAATAGGATATATAAATTCTATATCGTTATATTGTTGTGCAATTTTATCAATTTCTGATAACCATTTTCCTATTATAGGAAGATTTTCGTTTCTATGCAGAGTTATTAATATTTTATTATTATAGTTAGTTTTATTTTTATAATTAATAAGATTATCCAAAGAAGTGTTTCCAACAACATGTATGCTTCCTTTTACTTTTTCTTTTTTTAAATTTTTTGCTGATTGTTTAGTTGGGCATAAATTGATATCAGCTATTCTGCAAACCATTTGCCTATATCCTTCTTCTGGAAAAGGGTTTTCTAAGTCGTAAGTTCTAAGTCCAGATTCTAAATATATTATTTTCTTTTTTAAATGATAGGCAACCATGGCTGTTGCGGCTACAGTTGCGGTATCTCCTTGAATTAAAACAGCATCGAATTCAGATATTATTGATTCGGTTTTTTTAAAAATCTGTTCAAAAATATTGTTTAATCTGTTATTGCAAACATTTTCTATATCTACGCAATAATCATTATTGCCAAAATCTATTATATCTGTATGTTGTTTAACGAATAAGGTTTTAATTTTATTGCTTGAAGCATTAATTACTGGCTTTATTTTTAAATACTCTGGTCTTGTTCCAAATATTGCAAGAATTTTCATAGATTATTAATGTATTTAAAACCTTTGTTTTTATAGTGAACTAAATTTTGTCCAAAATGACTTCCGTGAAAATTACAAGATATGGCGACATTATCTACTCCCAATTTCATTGCAGTGTCGTGTTGGCTTCCCCACATAGATGTATCGTTAATTGGATGTGGAGGTACATATGTTTTTAGCCCAAGAAATTTTTGCAAACAGTAAGAAAAATGAACATCTTCTCCAGATAAATAATGAATTGGAAGATCGCAATCTCTCCAATAAGATCCAAGCCATTCTCTTTTAAAGAACCAGCTGTGTCCAACTATATCGACTTGTTCTACCTTTTCATTAGGGTTAGCCCATCCATGTCTTACATAGCTGCTATAATTTAAATCATTAAAAATAACTCCAATTGTTCCGAGAAGACCTTCGTGGGTTTGAGTCGTATTGTAACAATTTTCTAACCACTTAGATCCAGGTATAGTGTCATCATCAAAAACGCAAACATATTTTGATCTACAATTTAAAGCATAAGCAAATCTAGCCCAAACACCAAAATTAGCATTTGAAATAGCAGTGACGCAGTTGTTTGCAACTTGATCATTTAATGGTTTAAAATTATCAAGATCTCCTTTGTTTTGCCATATAAAAATATTTTTTGGCTTTAATGATTGATTCAATAAAGCTTGATATTGATCATTTAAAGCGTGTGGACGTTTATAACAATTTAAAACGACTGAGATGTCTTCTGTCATAGTAGTTTAATAATTATATTTTTTATTTGATCTGGTTTTGACTTTATATATTCTATCATTTTGCTTGATTCATAATCAAAAAAACTTTCGTGAACGGCTGCGGTATAATCAGTGGTCACGACAGACAAACCCATCAATCTTGCCTCTATACATACTCTAGAAAGAGTCTCTGGGCTTCTTGGAAAGAAGACATAGGTAGAGTATCTCGAAAGATTCTTAAGAAATGTGTGATGGTCTGTCTTGGGAAGCAATTCATATTTTAAATGAACCTTTTTACAAAAATCTATAGAAACATCTCTTCCTTTTATTCCATAATCGTCTTCTCCTAGGATGGCGACTTTTCCATTTTTTGGAGTCTTGGATAAGGATTGAATTAAATCAAGGGTTTCTTCAGACCATAGATTTCCAGAAAAATTAAATAAGTTGTCTAATTTAACACTTCTTTCAAATACTTCTTTTTGAAATGCACTTTGTAATATTACTACTTGAGCATTTTTATAAAATTCAAAATGAATGATCCTTTCTGGAGGAATGGTCATATTAGGAAAGAAACAAGGATTTCTTTCTCTAACAAATTTATAATCATGTTCTGTTATGATGTATTTTTTAGAATAAAGAAATTTTTTAGCGTTTTCAGAAATAAAATAAAAGTTAGAAACTATGTATAAATCGTAATCTTCAATGAATCCAACTTTATTATTGAAATCGTGCGTTGTTAAAAAATCGCATTTTATTCCAGATGAATTAAGAATCTTTATTATTTCATTATTGTTAGATTCTGCTCCACCGTTGTTGTTAACACCGTATTCTTCGTCAGATATTAATAAAATTTTTTTATCCATATTTTTTAATAAGTTCTTCGCTAAGTTCTACTCTAACATGTATATCTGGATATACTTTTATTTTTCCATATTTTCTAATTTCTTCGCAGAACAAAACGTGTTCAACTTCTCCGTTTGTTCTCCAATTACAAAAATTTAATGGAAAACTTTTTATAAGAACAAAACCGCCAAAAGCTGAATTAACTTCTATCGGGTTGTTCATTGCTAAATTTTGTCTATCAAAAATATTAACAAATGGATTACATGACCAAATTAATCCATGATGATTATATTTATCGTATAATGCGGCAATGTCGTAATACGAATCTTTTCCGCATTTGCATAATTTACATTTTATATTTTGAGATATATACGGCGTATACATCACAGTTTCTTGATCTACTTTTGATAGAAGCTGTTTAACAACATTACTATCAAAAATTACATCGCTGTCAAAAATGATTGAATAATCAGTTTTAATAAATTTTCCTAATTCAATCATTCTATTTCTGTAGTATGCCATTTTTTTCATTCTGGATTCTGTCATTACAGTTCCTTCTTTTGGAAACGATATGTTTTCAGAAAGAAGTTTTCCTTTTCTGGTGGACATCCAAGAACTTAATATGCTTGCTGTATTGTCGGTTGAATCGTTTTCATAAAAGAAGTATGAAAACTCAATATTTTGATTTTGTTCTTCTATAGATTCAAGCTGTTTTAAAGATCTGTAGATATAGCTTTCAGAATCTCTCCAAAGTGAAAATACGCTAATTTTTGTATTGACAGATTGCATTTTCGTATGTATCTTAATAATATGTTTAGATCATTAGAAAATCCATATTCTTTTTTTAGAATTTCATGTGCCGATTGGGAATATATATGTTTAAGCGAATCGTCTTATGACGCTTGCGTAACCGCTGTAAAAGAAATGATAAAATTAAAGGGAAATAAACTAAATGTTAGCTTTACTTTAATTTGCGATAAAATTCTAGATATAAATTTAGATAGAGAATTCTTTTATTGTCCACTTGTTCTATCCGATGCAGGTTATAAAGATTTAGCTAAAAAACTTGATGCTTGTCATGATTTTTTGCTTGACACTCGCTGAAAAGCGAGTTAATTACTGCGTAAGCAGGAATTAACGGACTCTGAGGATATTCTAACGATTTTCTTAAGATGATCTTAGGAAATTTCCCTAGGTATGGAGAATACTCATAATTTTATAATAAAACGTAGATCTAAAATCGTGTACAAAGAATTACCATTACTCTTCGGCATCGCTGGAGTAGCTAGATGTGGAAAAGACACTTTAGCTAAATATCTAATCAATAAGATAGAGAAAAACTCAATGCCTTGCATGAAGATGTCTTTCGCTCATGCATTAAAAAATGACTTGGATGATCTCCTTAAAGATTCTTTCAATATCTCAGCTTTCACTGAGAATAATAAAGAAAAAGAAATAATTCGACCTCTTCTTGTATGTTATGGCACGGAAATTGCTAGGAAGATAGATCCTGATTTTTGGATTAAACGTTTAGAGAAGAGGATTTCGAATTCTATGGAGAATAAAATCATCTGTATTATTCCTGACGTTAGATACGAAAACGAAGCCAAGTGGATACAAAGTAAAGGCGGCTTCGTTATACATCTATCTCGCATGGGACAAAAGCCAGCTAACTTCGAAGAAAAGGCAAATGATCCTATAATCAAGAAGGCGGCGAACTATAAAATACGATGGAAAACGTTCTCTGATGAAAAAGAAACTTGCAATTACCATATAAACAAGTTATTCTACAATCAGAAATGGTCAACATATGGAGATTTTAAGTGATTCAGATTTAATAGAAAATATTAAAAACGCTAACAATGTAGACGAAAGCTTGCAAGAGCTTATCAACAGGCATTCTGGCATTTATCTAGAAATGGTAAATGCCTTTTTAAGAAATTGTAACAACGATTCTTTAAAGGATGATATAGTTTCTGAAAAAGATTTAATAATCTACAATTCAGCTTTAAAATACGACAGCACAAAAGGAACCAAATTCTCAACGTTCCTTGGTAACGAAGCAAAATGGACTTGTTTAAACGCTTCTAATAAAAATAAAAAGTTCTTAGAATTGACTGATCAAAACTTTGATTTTCAAACTCTTAAAGAAGAAAAAGAAACAGAAAAAGAAGACTTCAAGAATCAAATCTTAAATAAGTTTAGAAAACATCTAGATATCTATCCAGACAAAAGAGTTAGCAAAATCTTTAACATGAGATACGAGAATGTTAATAAGCTAACTCCTTGGAGAAAGATAAGCAAAGAAATGGATTTGAGTATTCAAGGATGTATTAATATACATAATTCAGCATTGAAAACAATAGCCAAAAAGATAAAATTAGAATATGAATTTAACAGTTAATGCCCCAATCAACAGTTTATCTTTTGGAAATGTTTCTCTCAATATTCTTAGAGAATTATACAAGAAAAACATAGAATTAACATTCTTTCCGATTGGAGATAGCGTAGAGATTTCGGCTTTTGATAAGATTAAGAAAGATTTTGTAGACTATCTTCAAAATTCTACAAACAAGAGATTTGAAACCGTAAGCAAGAATACTCCATGTCTAAAACTTTGGCACATTTTTGGAAGTGAAAGCAGACTTTCTAAGAATCAATCTCTATATACTTTTCACGAAACATCTGATCTTACAAAGATTGAAAAAAATCTTTTAAAGACTCAGGATTTGATTTTTGTATCCAGCCAATATACAAAGAATGTATTTGAAATAAATGGTATAGAAAATGTTGTTCATGCGCCACTAGGATTCGATAAAGATTTTTACCTAACAAACAAAACGTATCTACCAAACAAGATTCATTTTGGTTTGATGGGTAAATTTGAATACAGAAAAAATACCGCAAGAATCATTAAAACTTGGCTCAAACTTTTTGGAAACAAACCAGAATATCAATTGAGTTGCGTAGTTAACAATTCATTCTTGGATAAGAATAAATTTCAGGTTGAACTCACAAAGATCCTAGAAGGCAAGCATTATAATAATATCAACTTTATCCCTACTCTAAAGACAAACAGCGAGGTAAACGATTATCTAAATAGTATCGATATCGATCTTGGAGGTCTTAGCGGAGCGGAAGGTTGGAATCTGCCATCTTTTAATGCAACTTGTCTCGGTAAATGGAGCGTCGTTATTAATGCCACTGCTCACAAAGATTGGGCGACAAAAACTAATTCTATTTTAATTGAACCTTCTAGGATGAAAGACGCTTATGATGGAATTTTCTTTAATAAAGGAAATGAATTCAATCAAGGCCAGTTCTTTGACATTAGTGACGAAGAGATGGAAAATGCGATCTTGCAGTCTATATCATACGCTAAAAAGCCAAATCCAGAAGGACTTAAGCTTCAAGATACTATGACATATGAAAAGACTACTGAGACAATTCTATGTGCCATAAGTAGCCAGATGTGACATATTATGTGTCAAAAATACTCTAAAGCGTCTTAAAAGACGCGCTAACATCTAATAAAAACTTGGCATAATTCTTGCTACACTATAATCACTATGTATAATAAACTAGTATATAAATATCAAGTAACAGAAGATGGTTTAGTATTCAACATTGAACTAGCTGGAAAATCTAAAGAAGATGTTAAAATCTTAAAAGAAGATTATTCTATCGCAATTAAAGTTGAAGAAAATAAATATAGAATTACTTATGAAGACTATCTTCTTAGATCAAAATATGATTTTGATAATGCCAGAGCTAAAATGAAAAATGGATTATTGACAATCACAGTTCCACCAATTAAAAGAGTGGAAAAACAAATCGAAATAGAATAAACAAAAAGCGCAGCCTAAAAACTGCGCTTTAATTTTTTTTATACGTTATATAATAGATATGGTTTATCAATTTAGAAATAAGAAAACTGGAAAAATTGTAGACGTAGTTATGTCTATGAAAGATTATAAGCCATATCGTGGAAAAAATAATAACGAAGATTTTTGGGAAAGAATTTATGATGTTCCGCAAGTTAATCTAGGAGACGCAAAAGTAGTTGACCCTTTTGATAACAAGGCTTTCGTGAACAAAACAGGAAATATGAGCGGAAGATATGGAGATCTTTTAGATTATTCTTCTGAGCTTTCTGAACGTCGAGCGGCTCTTGCTGGTGGCGAAGATCCTTTGAAGCGCAAATATTTCGATGATTACAAAAAGAAAACTAACGGCAAAAAACATACAAAAGATCGTCCAAAGAAAATTGACACCAAGAATGCCACAATTGAATTTTAAACAAAAACAGAAGTGTTTCTTGATAAATCATATTGCAACTGTTTTACTGATGAATACAAACTCACGCACTCACCACTAGTTAATCCATCACCAACAGAAAAGAAACCAAATTTTCTATTCGATACGTTTTCATAAAAAGGTGTTCCGCCTTTATTTACCGCCCCCAAAAAGATATCAAAGTTTGGTTTTGCTAATCCACTTATATTTGAAGTCGTCACCGAGCTTTTAGTTGGTGTTGTCGAACTATTAAAAAGCATCATAAATCCGCTCGTAGTATTTATTCTACTCGCAGAATAAAAAGCTTTACTATTTGGAGAAGATATACTTACTCTTCCAGTATTATAATCATAAGAATCAAAATATGCAGCATTAGGAGAGTTATATTCAGCAGAAATAACAAGTCTTGGATTTGTTAAATCAAATGGAACACATCCAATATCAACACTATCCGCCGAAGAATCGGCCAACGACAAGAACGAAATATGAACTGGATATCCTGTTAAATCTCCAGAAGGATTAAAAAAGACATTCGCATAATCGTTTGTGCCTTCAAAATTAACCCCAGAAGACGTATGAACTGTTCCCGCTCCAGAAAACCCTAATCTAAAAGAATCATCTAAATTTCTTGGATCTTTTAAATTAAACTTATGCTGATATTCTGTACCTCCAACAAACGGATATATTCCAGACATTTTATACCACAACCCATTGTTCTTTAATGTGTTTACAAAATTATTTATACCAGTTCTTATTTGAGTGTCTGATATATTTGTTACCTGCAAAAATGCTGTAGCATCTGCATCATACAATTCAGAGTTTCCAGATATAGAAAAACCACCTAAAGGGTTTACAGAAAATTCAAAAGATCCATCAAAGTTAACGTCTGGCCCAATTGAAAAATTGAAAGCTTCATTTGTTAATCGCGCATCTTTAATAGAGTAAACAATTTGATTATTATTTTCGCAATCGTTTAAATATATATCTATATTATTTTTATTATTCGAATTAAAAATATCAGAATAATTTCCAGTATTTAAATTATCAAATATAGCATTAAAAGAAACAGTTCCCACGACTGGATACATTAATTTTCTATCGAATACGTAGTTACTTCCAAATCCTAATAATTCTTTTCTTTCAAAAGGTATTTGTATATCAAAATTTTGTATTTTTCCAGAAGCGTAGTTTCCGCCAGCTATTTCTGGCTGCGTCATTACAATAGATATGTCTGAAGGTCTTATAGCAATCGGACGATTCAATTGCTCAGTTGCATAATTATTTTTATTAAAAACTCCAGTATTAAAATTATATGGTTGTTGAGATTTTTTACCACTATAAGTTAATCCTGGAACTGGATTATTTCCTGTAAAAGTGTCAAAAACTATATTATTCGCTTCAAAAGATATTTGAGTTGTGGCAACGCTTCCAACTGCCGCCGAAACAGAATAGTTAGTTATTAAAGCGTTTCCAATACCAAAAACATTTACTCCAGTAAAATTACTTAACGAAGATATGTCACGAGAGTTTCCAGTATCAGATATTAAAAAAATATTTATATCTTTTCCTGTTGTCGCTTGATTCGTAAAAATAGAATCCCCATTTACTGAAAGACCTAAAGCCGCTTCATTTGAAACATCTGAATTATAATAAGTTAAGTCAAATGAAATCTTTGGAGGAGCGTAAAAATTATCTAATAAAAAACCATCGAATCCAATTTGCTTATACCTCTTTATCTCTGTAGAAAAAGAGGCTTGGGCGGTTTGAACTCTATCGATTAATTTTAAATCAAACAATCCTGTATGAGAAGCCGCCGCTGGGGCGGTAGAAACTAATACAGTATTTGACGAATAGATAACTCTGTTCATACATTACGTCTTGTAATGTATTACACTTGTTTGTTTTGGGCTGGGTCTGAACTTTGAATATTTCCAGATAATCCAGAAGAACTAAAATCGTTTCCTGAATTAGCCATTTTTTGTAGAGCTTTTATTTTCTCAATCGGTGCAGCAATTCCACCGATTGCGGTAAACACTGATAGCCCCGGCTTTACTCCTTTATAAATTCCTTGATGAACCGTGCTATTTGTCTTTAACGTTCTGTTCAATTGATTGAAAGCGTTATCAATATGCTCTTGAGGAATCTTGTCTAGAGTCTGCTGATCACCAATAGCTATTGCGGCTGCAACTGTTCCAGTCGAGAGATCTAGATCTCCACAAAGAACATTTCTCTTTAGATTTTCTCTTACAGCCTTACTCAATGCTTGCTCTGTTTCAACATTATTGATATTCATGGCTCCAAAAACCATAATACCTGAATCCAATACAGTCTTATAATCATTTGTATCGAATGTGGTATATTGGCTACTCTTTGTAACTATATTATTAAATAGATGAAAAAGAGAAGTTATATTAGCGTTTGCGACTTGCCAAAACTTATTAATCGGCAATTTTGGATAAAGATCATTAATCTTTTCGTTGTCTAGAATGATTAATGGAGAAACAACTTTTTGCTGAACTAGCTCACACGCCTCTTTTAGAGTTTCGTAAGCGTTTGAACTAACCTTCTTTCCTTCTGAAAGCTTTGGTAGAGCCAAAATCAATCCTACCTTTTGAGAAGATGCTTTAATTGTATCTTGATAAGCTTTTACAGTTTTAACCAACTCCGAACAAACTCCCGCACCAGTTCCTCCACCAGCACCGACAGTTACAAAAATTCTATCCACATCTTCGCCGATAGAAGCTTTAATAAAATCAACAACATCTTCACGTTGATTTACGAAAGCCTTTCTTGCGACACTGCGATCTTTTCCTGCACCTTGTTGCTCTCCAAACTTAAACTTATGTGGAACATTAACAGAAGCAAGATCTTGATCTGCTGTATTAATAACTCCAACTCTGGCATAACCAGCTTGATGAAAAGACTCGGCTATTTTGCCGCCGCCTTGTCCAGCACCAATAAATCCAAATTTAAATCCTACTGGATCTCTATCTTTTACTTCAATCTTTTCTTCTACTGGTGCTTCTGGAATACTTGGCAACTCTAAATCTACAATATCAGAGTTAGCAGTTGCATCTGAACCTGTTCCGTAAATAGGATTAAAATCACTCATGTTTATAATATATTTAAACTGTCACCTTTTCTAACGTCATCCCAACTTGTTTCGCCTTTAGCTTTATGGCGAATCTTGTATTGAGAATAACAAACTGCGGCACGTTGCTTTTGATCTTTAAAATCTTTAAGCATCATGTCATCGCCCATACAGCGACTTACAAATTCTTGTTCTGTTTCTTTCTTTGAAGGTTTAGGAAGTGGCATAATATTATTATAAATAAAGATACACTTAAAGTCCAGCTAATTCATCCTTTTGAAGATTTAAATTTTCTAATATTTTTCCCACTATATATGATTGATCAAATATTTCTTCTTGTCCTTCTGGTGCGCTAGGCCAAGATTGAAAAGCTTGTCCAGAAATATAAGTATCGCCGCCATCTAAAACGAATCCATTCGGCGTAAATAATCTATATTGAAAATGCATTCCATTTTGTAAATCGTAATTACAAAAATTGATTTCAATTTTTGAACAATTAAGATTATCTGTTTTAATTATGTTTTCGTAGAGTGTTTTCATACATTAAACTGTTCCATCGTATTCTGCTATTATGCGCCAATTACTACCATCTGAAACTACTGTAGTTGTTTTATTTGCTACCGCTAATGAAAGACTTGTTGTTCCATCAATAGTGTCTGTTCCAGTTCTACCAACTGTCACTGTTCCAGGACCAGTTAATGCATTTTTAATAACATACGTTCTTCCAGTACATCCACTTGCAGCAGGTAAAGTAATTGTAACCGTTCCAGTTACAAGAACTATGTAATGTGTTTCGTTTAAAGTTATACCTGATGCAGTTGTGGTAACAGCGTAAGCTACTGATCCAGTAACATGAAGCGTACTTGTTGGACTACTTTGTTTTAATCCTAATCTAGCATTTGTATTCTGCCAATAAAAGTTAGAAGTAGAATTTATATAAACATCTCCACCAGATGTTATTCTCATTCTTTCTGTAGCATTTCCAGCTGATCTTGTATATAAACCAAGATATCCAGCAAAAGATCCACTCGTAGCATTATCTCTACCTGATTTTATTGCTGCCCAATGAGTATTACTTGTTCCTGTATAATATCCACCAAAAGAAATTGCGCCCCCGATATCTGCGGCAATAGCATTATTTGTAGTAATAAATATATTACCAAAAGCCGATGCTGGTGGAGCGTCTGCTCCAACTACATGTAATGTTTGTTGTGGTGCGGTTATATTTATTCCTAATCTACTATTTGCAGTATCAGCAAATAAGAAAGAAGCGTCTTGTATAGTAGTTAAACTATAGCTATAAATTAAACGATTAGTATTATTAAAAGAACTAGTTCCTATTCCACTGCTTCCACTAGGTGCGCTTAAACCACTAGAACCACTAGAACCACTAGAACCGCTAGTACCACTAGTGCCACTTGTTCCAGAACTTCCTGATGTTCCACTCTTTCCACTAGAACCGCTAGTACCACTAGTGCCACTTGCTCCACTAGAACCACTGGTTCCGCTGTTTCCACCGGTTCCTGCACTTCCTGAAGTTCCACTTGCTCCACTAGAACCGCTGGTTCCACTTGTACCGCTAGTTCCAGCACTGCCTGATGTT